>ERZ1645004.10-NODE-10-length-42092-cov-11.525037_pt1 | contig 42092 bp, 56 predicted proteins | sample MGYA00579304_ERZ1645004 | MGnify/ENA primary metagenome ERZ1645004 (study PRJEB40715, sample SAMN01906944) | human oral metagenome | study: EMG produced TPA metagenomics assembly of PRJNA78025 data set (Human Oral Subgingival Plaque Microbiome).
CGGAATGGCGGAAGCACCCCTGATCCTGGCAATCCCGGCGGCGGCCAGAACAACGGCGGCAAGATCACCGTCAGTGATGACGGTCTTACCTGGACCTACGGAGAGTGAGAAAACACAATGGCAAACGTTACTGGGTACACCAAGGGCGGCGTTGACAAACTGGTCGCCCCACTGTTCTCCTCAATCTCGCCTTTCACGATCGGCGAACACTACTACTCCCCCGTCACGTATTTCTGGCCCGATTTCTACAACGAAGGCCAGGCCGGGAAGATCTCGAAGTGGGCCAAGACGTTGGCTTACGGGAATGCGCTCGGCTACGTGATCATGAATCGTTCCACGGGCGATTGGTCTGCCAAGGATAACGACTTTCTTACTCAGGCGCAGCGCGCCCAGGCGGCCGGGGCAAGGAGGGTGCTTTGGTACATCCCTACCCGCTACGGTGTCGCATCGCTCGGTAAGGATGACGCTGCTAGGAATGGCGTGCCAGACCCGGATAAGTTCACGCGCGAATACATTATGCAGCTGTGCGCTAACTTGCGCTCTCAGTATGATGGTCTTTTCCAGGGTGTATTCTTGGACGAGGTAATCAACGGATGGGGCGCCCAGGCCGGGCGGGTCGGTTGGTACGGTGACCTCATCGGCGAAATTCGACGCGCCTACGGCAAGAATTTCACAATCGCCATCAATCCTGGTAGCAATATTACTGAGGCCGTGTGCGCACTTGATTTCGACGTGTGCATGAGTTTTGAGAATACTGCCGCCAAGTATTTGATGGATGACCCTAATAACCCGATTGCGAATGATGTGATGCGGGCGCAGCCTTCCACCAAGTGGTGGCATGTCATTCATGGGGTTACGAAAGAGAATTTCCGACAGGTCATTGACCGTGCCGCGTCATTCGGTGTTTCACATTTGTATGTGACCGACGGTGAGCTGGTGCAGGGTGAGGGCGGCCAGTGGGTTCCCGAGAAGAATCCTTATCAGAATCCTCCGTCGGATTGGATCATGGAGCGCGTGGTCGCTTGGCATGGCGGCTACCTCGGTCTGGCTGAGCGTGTTGCCGCGTTGGAGGCGAAAGCGGCCCCAACGCCGCAGCCCGGCGCCTGAGTGTTTCACGTGAAACATTCCCCCTCACCACGATTCTGCGGTGAGGGGGAATGTTTTCATGCTCGACACGAGAGACTATAGTCCCAAGCGCTGATAGTTTCCTCCGTGCTCGCGAGCAATATCGTCCAACACGGCCATGAGGTCGGAGCGCGCATCGTCCTGAACGGTGAGCGACGGTGAGTTCAGGATTGAATGAATCGTGCTGTCGATCTCTCGGAATCGGCGGACGGCAATAGCATTATATTCTGTATCGTCCCATCGTTGTGCTAGACGGCACGCAAGATTAGAGGTGTTCCGGCCGTTTGTTTCATGACTATTGCCCACAACGCTCAGCGGCCAACCGTAAATGATCCATTTACTGATAGCACCGTCGTCAGTGTTTTCTATGACGACGTCAATTACGGCGTCATTGTAGGGATTGCACCATTCCAAATGGGCAGTCATGCGCGACTCGTCAATATCGCACACGTCAGGCTTCGGCAGCCACAATTGTGTGAGGCTGACCTCATGTTCAATTTCCGCCATGGAATCATTTGTTGTCATGATAAGCTCCGCAAAAGTAGGTTGCAGCGCATGGCAGAATGCTCCGGGCTGCAGGATTCCTCGTGGGTCCACCATGCTGAGACGCCGCGCTTCGTCGTCACCACGACGCCGTCATCGGTGACCTCGATCTTTCCTGACGGGGAGTCAATGACGGTAACTCCCGTGCGGTCAGAAATGCGGGGCGCTGAGAGCGTGTCCCGCAATTCCTTAACAATCGCCAACGCAATTCCCCGCCGATCAATCTTATTCATTATTCTACCTCTCGAGCGGACGGCGTAACACCGACCTGTCCCTGATAATGCGAGCCCAACCCATTGGTGCCGTACGGCATGCTGGCGGGCCTGTCCAAGTCTTCGAAGGCAATCTGCGCAATCCTATCCCCCGGATGAAGAATGGCAGACTTGCTGGAGTGCAGGTTAGCGATCTCCAAGGTAACGTTTCCTTGGAATCCTGGGTCAATGTATCCTGCGGACACGTGAACGAGAATTCCGCGGCGCGCCCACGACGATTTGCCTTCCACCCTGGCCACTAGGTCGGCGGGCACGCTGACCTTTTCCTGGGTGGACGCGAGAATAAACTCACCCGGCAACAGTTCGTAACCATTCCCGCCGATGGCGATGTTTTCGTCGCCATGACGATAGGTGATGATGTTCTCGTCTAGTCGCACTTCCACTGACGCTGGCTGAATAGACAGCGGTTTGCGCCAGTCGGAGATGAGTTCACCCCAATCGATTCTGCGTCGGAGAGTGAAATCACTTAGTGTAGCCATTGCGATAGTCTCCCGTCTTCGTTTTCCTTGACCATATGGACCGTGTAACCTTTATCGCGTAGAATTGCTTCGGCTTCGAAAGCAAGGGCAGGTTTCTCTCCCGGGATGATTTCTACTGTGTCTTCATTGCGCTCCGACACTATGATTGCGCAAACGTACGCATTATCGTCCAGTGAGTCACTATAGGTGAGCATATACCCGCCTATCTCATCCGAATATGTGCACCTAGTAAAAGCGATTCTTCCTTCCTGCCACGAACGCAAAGCAAGTGTTACTCCCTGAACATGTAGCGCGATATACATAAGTTCACGGATTGCGGCAGATGGATCGGTAGAATAATTCCTGATAGTGAAGTTGCAGTCGGTAGCGTTCATAAACGCAGCCGCCCCCCACCGATCACCGCATTTCGCCAAATCAACAAAAACAATATCAACAATATTCGCCACAGTGTTCACTTCTCTTCCGGGATATAGTCACTGAGGTGATCGTATGAAATGGCGGACATGAACTCCGTGAGCCGGTCCCGGATTTCTCTGGCGCGCTCCTCTGGGGCAAGCTGTCTATCGATAGTGTCCCAGTAGACGCCTCGCAGAATTGCGATCACCGTCTGGGGTCCTTGTTCGTTGACGAGTTCGCGCAGATACCATACCGCTTTCCCCATGTCAACATTCTCGTCAGCACCCTCTTTATGGCCGGCCCTGAAAATGTATTTCAGGGCACTGCCGGTTAGGTAGTCTTTGTCGCGAATGAAAGTAATGGGCTCAGGATCGAGGGCCGCATAATGCGACGGATGATTCACCTGATCGGTACTCGCATTGTTCTCGACGCCCCCGCTATTCTTCTCTGTGACATACAGAATGTCATCGCAGAAAGTCAACTCATAACGCTGCTCGTCGAAAGAGAAAAACTCTCCCTCACCCTTCTCGTTCTCATACCAAATGCACCATTCGCCAGTGAAATACCTACACGTCCTCCTGACTGGCGCATCATAGTCGTCGGAGACATGGAAACGAATCGGTTCGTCTGCGAACTTCAATTCGCAGCCGGGGTCAGTCTTATATCTGCCAATACGCCGCCAATACCAACCATCATGCTTTCGTTCTAGAGAAGCGTAGCGCCGGCCCCAGCAATCCACTCGCCATTCACTGAAAGAATTGCGGCGGACATGCAACTCCCAGAAACCATCATGTGGCACTACCTTCGAAACATACTCATATACGCCATTCGGGTAGTAAATCTTCTCATACTCATTATTCGGTGACACTACATAATTTCCTCTCTCTGTCTGCATGATCGAATATTCGTCGTATTTGAAATAGTGTTTTCGTTCTACGCCAGCCTGAAGAGAATCGAAACCAATCCCCTTGCTGTCGCCGGTTTGCGCTATGATTCTCTCTTTACTGCCGTCCGGCAAGTACAGCCAAATCGGTTTCAAAAACACAGTGTCCATAACTGTTCACACTATCTCAGTTGCCGAGAGTGCCGACCGTAGCGAAATAGGCGAAAAACACCTGAAGCCACCAAAAAGCACGCCACGCCAATGACAGTCCGATAACACCAACAATGAGGGCGACTGCACCCATTGCCATGCCCTCCCCAGTAGACCGCGGCCTACGGAGCCACGCCACGAAGCGATTCGCAGGGCGCTGTGGGGCCATCGCACTGAGTGGCACAGACCATGCGGGGGGCGCCGGGGCAGGCCGAGGCGGCTGAGGTGGCGGAGGCGGCGCGGTGGGCGCGCTAGCCGTGGGCGGAGGCGGCGCAGGAGTCGGCGCCGACGGGGCACTCGAAAAAGTAGACATAATAGTTTCCTCACTTTCCGTTCAGTTCTGCCATGAGACGGTTGGTCCAACCGTCACTGTAGTTGAAATTCGCGTGCTTAGCGTGGCGTGTACCCTTAATTCTCTTCGCTCGATTCCTTTTGTTCTCCTGAAACTCGATCGTCTTGCGACGAACCTCATCCTCACGTCCGTCCATGCGATGAATGGCGGGATATTTCATGATTTGACCCACTCGATCCCGTCGCCGAGAATCCCGCGCAGATCATTGATCAAGTTGCGGGCGTTCCCGAACTCCTCCTCGCTGATATCGAAAACTCTGTAAACGTTCCCTTCAGTGCAGACCACGAGGAAAGAATCGTTGGCGCATTCAGGGATGAAAACGTTGCGGACGTTTCCGATGAGGGCGGGCCGCTGAACAGGAATGGCCTGTACGAGGTCAGCGCCCGTAAGAATTGCGACAGCGGTCACACGCTCAATAGGGATGCCCCGAAATTCGTTCTCGCCTTTCTCGTATCCTTTTGCGGGGAAGTGAATCTTGGTGCCCTTCAGATTGGTGAATACGGCACCTCCTGTAGTCTTGCATGATCCGTATCCCGTGCGGCGGCGTGCCATAATGAACCTTTCTTCTAATGTGTGTGTTGGTGGTGGGTGGTGGGGGCCTATCCGCAGGCGACGGGCCACCACCGTTATGTATGTGTGTGTCAGTTCTCCAGCCACCACTCGGCCAGGTAGGCGATGGTCTCGTCAGTCAGGGCAGAAAGTCCCTCGTGGACGATGTTGAATCCGTCGACATCGTACTGCCAGAGTCCCCAGGAGACGACGTCGTCGCACACGTGGAGTCCGAGCGCCTGGCCGCCGTCGGCGGTGCTTCGCTTGAGGCCGATGACATCGCCGGTCTCGTCTACCCAGTAGTCCGTGTCGCCCCAAGCGTCGGCGGCGGTGCCGACGGCGTAGGCGATGTCAGTGTCGGTGGCGATGTTCTCAACGGTGGCGGTCATTGTCTTGTCCTCTCTATCCCTGGCTGGGTGGCTTGTCCTCCCCGCCGATGACCCAATCATGCTCCCCCGTGCACCGCGGGTCAACCCTACATGGCGGTGACCTACCCCACAAAACCAATGTTGTGTGAGGTATTGACAGACGCAGGACGTGTGTGGTATACGCGCGCGCACGTACCTATATGCGCTAAACGTGTCTTCAACTACTCATGATAAAATTATGACCACCGAAAACCTTTACGAAAGGCGGTGCAAAATTGGCAGATTCCGTCACAGAATATGCTGCGTCGGAAATGAAATATTGGTGCACCACAGGCGACTACGGGGGCACCGGATATGCCCAGGACAACCGATGGACCTGCTACTGGAATAGCAATGATGCCGGCTGGAAAACTGGTCCCGGCGACATGGATTGCAGTAGCGGCGTAGCGGGCGCCTACAATATTGCATTCCACAATGTCTGGGGAACCGGTTGGGACGACCCGATTATGTTCCCGCGGACCGGCGAAACGTGGACCGAAACTCTGAATTCCCTGGCTGCGAATCGCGGTTTCATGGATATTGGGGACACTTGGTACGGGTCTACGCCGTCGGGAGGATTCCATGTCGGCGACATTGTCCTGAAAACCACCGGAGACGGCGGACATGTCGCAATGTGCGTGCGCGAAGACGATGGTTCATTCAACGCAGGCGACCCGCTCCTCGCTGAGGCGTGGATTAACGAGAACGGTGAAATCGCGGAAGGTCAGATGGGGGACCAGACCGGCTACGAAACTCACGTAGTCCGGTACAGTAGTCACCCGATGACTGTCGCGGCCTCGTGGTCCACTTGTATCCGTTTTGGAAAGAGGACCGATTCCGATAATGGGCATGAGTCCTCCGGTTCGTACCGCCTTTCTTCGATTCAGGAGGCCGTTCTCCGGGCTGCCGATGCGGAGAATTGCCCGTGGTGGGCCGCCCTGGCGTGTCTGTGGATGGAGACCGGCGAACGTGGCGCCAACATTTACGGGCACGACGCTGGCGGTGCTGGCCCGCACGGCGAGGAGGTGACCGAGGAGAATTTCCGCGAATTCTTGGCGGCAATTCGGGACGGCGAAACTTCGAACGGCGTGGGGCCTTTGCAGATCACGTATTCGGGTTATTTCCTGCAAGACCCGGATCGCGAATGGTGGATGCCAGAGAAGTCGGCCGAGGTCGGCTGCCGTATTCTTCGCGATCTTATTAACGCGGAAGGCGATTCCTATGAGGCCTTGAAGCGTGTCGGATCGCGTTATAATTCAGGTAACCCGTATGACGCGTATGAGTCTTATGGGATTCTTTTCAGTAATCGTTGCAAGTCTTGGTATGATTATGGTCGTCCGTCTGGGGGCGCCGGAGAGGAATTTTGGGATATGAGCGAGGGCGTTGATCTGCTCAGGGAGATTCGTGACCTTTTCCGCAGTGGAAAGGCGGGGGACCATTTCGCGGGCGACATGAATTGGTACGCCAAGGCCACCTATGAGGAGGTCAAGTCTATTCACGCGTCCGTGGATCAGATTCTGCATTCTGTGACTCCGGGTCAGGAGAACGTGCGTGAGGCGGGCGCGATTTATGGTGCTGTGAACGAGATTCGTAAGGCAGTGTCTACGCCGTCGTCTTTGCAGGCGCATGATGGCGCTGTGGAATCGCCAGTTCCTGAGTCTCCTTCCCCGGATCAGAATTCCTGACGCGACATGTTGGTGTTCCATCGTGGCGTATTCGCCTAGCGTTATGCTGGGCATCGTGTCATGATGGGTACGACATACGGGGAGCTTCGCTCTCTTCCCTCCCCGTGATCTCCTGTGACAGTGGTAGAGCAAGTCTCCGGACGGTCAATGAAAGATCGTCTGGAGACTTGCTTTTGTTGTGTGCTATACTTTCTTGCGTACCGCTTATTGGTTAATACACAAATATTTTCCTACGCGTTCCGACGGTGCAATAAGAGAATACTATCGCCCTCATGTTTCCTGCACGTTTACCTCCGCGTGCTTTAGGAGTTGACGTGAGGGCGATAGTATACAATCCATCTAATGAAAGTGAAAATTAGAGTGACTAAATCGCTTTATGTTGCCACCATTTTTGCGGCCGTCATGGTGACGGCAAACACAGCATTCATGGTGTACGATGATTTCACCAACGGCACCATGAGTGTGACACGTGATTCTCTGTGGTGTGTTGGTGCGATTATTCTTTGGGTTAGTGTGCGCACCGTACGGTTCATGCGGACTGTCGGCTACTATCCCGGCTTCCACAGAAAGTGATCCAATCGTAACATTCCCCGCCTAGTGTCACCATTGCTAGGCGGGGAATATTATATAATACGTACTGGCAACCCTGCTAAAACAATCACGATAAAGAGGACATTAGATACACGATGCTCAATTTCTTGAACGATGTCCTCTCAGATGCCACCCTAGTAGCTCTGGCTGCCCTTACCGGCACAATTTTCTCGAACGTAACGCAACGCAAAAACGCGAGAGACCAGGAACAGATCTCAATCCTGGACATTACCGTCCGCTCACTCTCCGAGAGAGTGACCGCCCTGGAGGCCAGTCTCGCAGCCGCCGAAAGAGCTGCAGACCTGGCAGAAGACGGCCGCCGTCGGGCGGAAGTGAAATGGTGGGAGGCCGTCTCTTTCGCACACACTGTTCTCGATTGGGGCAGGTCCCTGAAAATTCTGATACCATCGGATAAAGAGGACTCAATCCCTACTGAGCCTCAAATTCCGGATTCCATGAGGTGATTCATAAACATGTTTACTCCTGAGGTCCGCAAGGCCCTTTATGCCCTGCTCACCGCCGTTCTCGGTGTTTTTGCCGCTTTCAATGTTATTTCCGCGGACCAGGCGTCTCAGTACGCTGACGCCGTCACCCAAATTGTCGGTGCTCTGACTCTGGCGCTGGCCACGTATCACACTCACCCCGCTGTGACGCCTGGCCGTCACGCTGCCGGTGAGGGCGAGGCTACTGAGGACAAGGTCGCCTGACCTCCGCCTTTCATAAAACATTACTGCCCCCTCCCGTTTGTCCGGTAGGGGGCAGTAATGTTTCACGTGAAACACGGGGGCGCATGTTTCACGTGAAACATTCACCGTCGTTCCATGTCGTCTCCGATGATGTGGGCGATTACGTCCTCGTCGTGGCGTTTAGTGACTGCCCACAGGAAAAGATGACGTCCCGCATCGCGTGCGTCGTCCGCATCCGGCTGACCCACAGTAGACCCTGTGGGCCAAAAACCAAGAGACTTCAGAACATGGTCGGGCATGGTTGTTTTTGCCATTGCGGGAGTCTGCCAGATAATATCCCCGATCTCCCATTGCAACACGGCATTGATTTTTACTGGGGTGAGGTCTGCGAGAAAATTGTTGCCCGGTCTAAGATCAAACTGTTCACACACGACGACATCTGGGGCGAATTCGTTTCGTGTGGCCAGAATGTCGTAGGCGTTGGCCGTCCAATGCTCATACTTGAATTGTTGAACATGAATGATTGAGAATTCGCGGTCGTCGTGGAAATCTCCGATGACGATTCCTGTTGACTTGCCGGAGTCAATGGCCATCACACGTTGCATCACGCCTTTCCCCCTTTCCTCTTTCGCAAGCTCCGCCTCGACTTGTTCACGGTGGCAATATTTTTCACTGTGTCCGAACGCACTCCGTCTACCTTGAGCCACAACGTGTCCGGCGCCATCGGCTTGCCACGCCCCTTTTTCAAAGTCCACGGCGTATCCGGGTCGTCCGGGAAAGGCAGATTCTTATAGCACCATATTGCGCAATCCTGTGCGGAATCGAAATGGAAGTCTTCCTTCGGAATGTACCTTTTCAGGTCGTAAATGCGTCGCATGAGTGAAGGGGTAAGCCATTTCGGTAGTTCCTTGTACATGCGAAGCGACGAGCTAGTGCACGGGCAATTCACGGGTTCACCGCCGCTGAAACGCGAGACACGAATCCATTTCTCTTCCCCGCAATTCACGCAACGCATGTGAAAATACTTATGGTGATCGCTCATGAATCTGTACTCGGGGGACGTGACTTCCCACTGTCGGAAGCGGCGTCCCACCATTTCCGGCTCCTCCCCGGTCAAGTTTTTGTTCACCGGCTTGACCGGATGGAGAATGCGGCGTTCGCGACCTTTCTTTCTTGTCTTGGTGCGTATGACAGAGATTTCACCGGGACGAAATACCCCGTTCTCAGTCTTGAACTTCCACTCGAACACAACCGATGGGTTGAATTCGTTGTAGCACCATTCGATAGCTGACATCATGCCGTCGAACTCAAAATTATCTACACCGTTCTCCTCTCGCCACGCCCAAATATTGAGGCGAATATCGTTGTAGGAGCGGCTTGGCATTAGCGTCTCATTCGCTTTGCGATGATAACGCAAATACGGCATATCCGGCGTATGGTCCAGTGCCACGTCAAGATTGCATGGGGCGATTGGCTTGGTAATGTCAGGGCGCACGAAACGCCATTTCTTGTCCTCGGGGACCTCCAAGTAGGCGAAGCACCATTCCAGGGCGACATCCACGGAAGGGAAAAGGAACTCCCCATCGGGGACACTTGTTTGAAGCCGCTCCAACCTGTTAGCAGCTAGCCTGTACAACTTGTATGACGGTTGCATCATTCGTGTTTTCTCTCTTCTCTTATTTGGTTGAATAGCGGGGGCAACGGTATTGATGCCCCCGCTATTCAAATCATACGACCGTGCGTGTCAGAAAACTACCGGCGATGCGGTCGCAGGATTCTTCTTGGTTTCGAAGTCAATGGAAGAAATTTCTGCCCTTGGAGGCCAGAAAGCGGGCTTCGGGGCACCATCCTCGCCGAGGATTGTGATTCCGTTCTCGTCCTGCTCGTATGCGGGGCGACCGTAATCGTCGAGACGAGGCCTGGGCTTGCTCATCCGGGTCACCAACGTTGCGTGAGCACCCTCCAGATTCTCGCACACGCGCTTCACGGTCGCATCGATCTTCTGCGGTGAGAGGAGATCGGCCCGCTCCCTTGTGTCGGCCGGCCAGAGACCAGCGGCACTGAAATACTTCGGAATATTGAAGTGGATGAAAGTTTTCCCATTCTTGTTGATAGTGAAGACGGTGCGGTCGGTGAGTGCCTTTCCGGCGTCCTCGTCGTCGCCGTCAATCATCCAATCGGTGACAAGCATCGGCCTGCCACTCTTGGACGTGGTCATTTCTGCCTTGGTGATGAAGGCGGAGTGCTTTCCGGGCTTGGGCGGCTCGAAATTGCCACCACCGGTAGCGACTTCCAGGGATGAGAGGTCGGTGCCGAAATTGAAGCCAGTTGCCATAATTGTTGTGCTCCTATAAGTCGGTGGTAAAGAATTGCGGTGGTCAGTTCTCGCCGTCAGTGGGCTTACTGCGGAGTGCCTCCCTGACCGCGTCAGCGGCGATAGCGAGAGTCTCAGCGGAGACGCCACGGTCAGCGGTAACAGTGATTTTAGCCATAATACTTTTCTCTCTTCCTATGTTTTGGTTAGTGGCTAGTAATGTAATTGTGAATCTTGGTCATGCTTGGATTCCCCATTGCTGGCGGGAACCCGCGCGTCTGTTGCTTTGTCACAACGTTCGGTTTGCGAGTATACAGGACTGGCACGGTGATTTCCTCCCCATCCCCATTATCCACGTTCGCCCATTCCATGTAGCCCACGAAATTGAACAAGGCGGGAATGCGCTGCCCGGACTTTTGCCCCTCGAAAGACGGGGCAATGAACGTTTCCCCAGTGACCTCGTTGTTTTCGCGTGCGGAATGCGTGATAGCAATGAACGAGATGTCGGGGGCGTCCAAGAATACACTGACCGCCTTCAACAGGGAGTCATACACCGCCCGCCATTTCGTCCACGTGTCATTCGACACAGCCTCATAGTGGGCCAGAATAAGTTCCTGGCATTTGTCCAACGTGTCGAACACTACCGTCCTGTAGGGGAATTCTGCAAGATTGCGTGCAATATTGTCGCAAAGATTGGCGCAATCAAGCCACTTGTCGCAATGCACGACAGTAATATTCTGTAGGTTTCCCCAATCCCGTACCGGAAGTGTGCCGGACTCGAAATCAACGTACAGGACGGGTGACATGTCGTCCACCTGTGATGCCGTGGCTGCGAGCGACGTTTTACCAACGCCACTCACACCATGAATAAGCATATTGAAATGATTATTCTGCTCCGGGTTCACGACCGTCATTCCGAGACGGGCAAGAGTGTCTTCGAAAGTCATGATATGTTTCACCTCCTAACCGTTAATGTTGTAGTTTTTGAATGCTTCTGTGTGGCGCTCATGCGAGCAATACCAACATAGAGGAGACGATTGGAGACTGTCAACCCCACCGTCATGTGACCTTGCTCTCCCCCAAATGTGTTGGAGTCTCTCTATGGCCGCGAGCGCAACGTCACGCCGCCACGGGAAAGAAAACTCATAAATACTGTCCGGTATAACCTCTACGCTGCAGTCCCTTGGAAGGGCGACAATAGAACAGTGGGCTACCTCGTGTCCGAGCTGCGTGAGGCCGTATCCGTAAAGCATGATCTGAATGTAGTATTTACGGAATTGTGCTCCCGCTATCGTGTTAGCGAACCGGGGCAGCTCACCGTCCCATTTGACACTCTTCCCGAATGCGGAAATCTTTTTCCGCGAGAGCAGCTTCCAGTCCAGGACCGTCGCCGCCACAATATCGAAACGATCCACACTCCCAGAAATGCGCCCATAGTCTTCAAGGTTACATACCTCCACTCTCTGCTCCACTAGAACATTCGGTTCATTTTTTGTGCGTGATTCCGCGTAAGCATGAAACGCGGTGCCGAGGAAAGGTGCCAGCGGCGCGCCCATATTTTCCACATCGTGTGGGATTCCAAGTAGTTTGTCGGCAATGCATCGCTCACAGTCGTCTCCGATTTCGCTTACCCCGATGCGCGTTTGTTTGTCACGTTCGGTGGGGGCGAAAACGTTACTGACCGCGAGCATGGCGGCCGGGGACAAATTCAAATTTCTCTCCTTCCTGAATTGCGGCGATAGCGGCGAGCCTGACGTCGCGCTGGACTTCAATGTCCCCGTTTGCAATATCTTCAATGAAGAATAGTCTTGCGTCGCCGGCCGGCATGATTTCATAGACGGTACCACCGAGCTCTTCGGCCCGCATGGCCGCTTGCTCAAGATTCGAGTAGACCCGGTAGTCGCCCTTCTGTGACGATTCCCATACTAGATAGACGCCCATTTATGTGTTTGCTTTCTCTTCCTGAATGTTGATTAATGATTGTGTGTTATTCGATGATGGTTGCTGTGAGGCCGGCCCGCTCTTCTAGTGCCGCGGAAATAATGGCTGCGTAGCACTTGATCCGCCAAATGTTCTCCGATCGAATGTTGGGCACGTGCAGCTGCATTGTCTTGACACCGAATTGCGTCGGCCATTTCAGGATGATAGTGCGGCCGGCAATCTCGTTAATCGTGGTCCCTTGTGTGATGCGCATAATGTTTTTCATTCCTCCGTCGTGGTGAGTTCGTAAATGTCGAGACTGTTATTGGTGGCCATGCCGCGCACGATGTTAATGTTGTCCGCCGTGACATGGATGACATTAATGTCTGAGTGCCCATCGTTCACTGGGGCGACGATCAGGAAATTCCTACCGACCAGTTCACTGTCGTCGGATACGAGAATGTTTCTGATGGTGCCTGTCATGCGGCGTCGCACTAGACGAATCGCGGTTTTGTGTGTTTCTGTCTTCATGGCATCTACTGTAGGTGCGTGGCGGTGGTGTACGCAACCCCCACAAGCGTGGCGTCTATCACATTTCATATGAGGCCGCTCTCACGCAGACGCTCATACCCCGCCGCCAGCCTGGGCTCCACAGCCGTCACGTCAACAGTATCCTCACACTGCAAAAGAAAACGATTCACCCGTTTCGTTTGCCCCTTGCGATTCAATCTTGCTGACGCCTGCAAATTCAAAATCACACTATTATCCTCACTCAACCAAACCTCAGTATTACAAACACCCTGCAGACCGTCAATCCCTTCAGCGGCGGCCGCAATAACGGCACACAAAACCCGTGGCCCATCGGGCTTCAAAAACCGCCGCCACTCATCACGATAATCACTAGACAACTCAACACTCGAGTAGCCGGCATCGGCAAGCCGTTTCCGCAACGGCGCCATGAACTTGCGTGAATGACACCACAAAATAACCCTCTCGTCCAGCGGCAGATCAGACAAAATGTCAAGGGTGGCGTCGATCTTCGAGGATCCTCGCCCCTCGAACTCGACACTATCGTCCACGATTCTAAGCGGCCCGAGAGTGATCTGTCTGAGTCTTCCGTCTAGAACGGCGGCGGACGAGGCTACACTGGCCCCACCATCCATAAACGCCAAACGATGATCCACAAACTCTCGATACATTCTCCTCTGTTCACGTTTCATCCCACAAGCAACTCGTTGAACATTCACGGGGGGCAGATCACCGAAAACCTCACTCCCCCGCATCGCAGACCAACTGTCGCCCACAGAATCGCGGAGCGCGCCGGGATTCCTCTCGCCACCATAAATCCTGGCATACCGAGACGCCACAAAAGGATTGAACTCAGAAACAAAAAACTCGTCAGCAAATCGGTAGAAGCTACGGTCGACACTATCCGGGTTCAAGAATTTGAGCACCCCGTAAATGTTAACGGGTTTATTGCCGGCAGGCGTCCCTGACAGGCCAAGACGATACTTCGACTTCAATGCTTTTACGGCCCGGAAAGACTGAGTACGGTGATTCGCAATACGATGGACCTCGTCCACGATCACCATATCGAACGATTTCTTCGAGAAGGAAGCATTCGGCCATTTCTTCGCCTCTACCGCCTTTCCCAGGGAAACCAACAGCTCGAAATTAATAACCCACCAACCCCCCTCGCCGTTCAACATGTCCTCAATGTTGGCGCGCCCAGCCTTAGTGGAGCGTGACAGCACCCTCGCTTCCCGACCAGTGATGATCTTGATACTGGCCTGCCATGACGGAATGACGCGCTTCGGACACACAATGATGACTCGTCCGTCGGCGTCAAGTTTCTGTGTGACCCAGATGGCCCCGTATGTTTTTCCACAGCCCGGTTCCCACGCCAGCAGCGCCCCGCCACCGTCTCGAATCGCGCGGATGGTGCGGTTGATTTCTCTTTGCTGCGCCCCAGTGGGCCGAATGTCAATCATTGAAATTCGTCCAAACGATCACTAGTAGGCAAATTGTGAGCGTAACCACTAGTAGTGTCACTTGTTTTTCCTCTTTTCTATGTAGCGAACCCCGCCCCACCAAGCGATGGGACGGGGTTCGTTCTGTCGGGTCAGTGGACGATGGTGTGACGCTGCACGGCGGCCCAGTAGGTATCCTCGTCAACGTCCACCACATAGTAGGGCGTGCCAGTGGCGGAGAAGTACTGTCCGATCACGTCATCGGCGATCGCGTTGACGTCGTAGTCGTCCGCATTGTCCAGGGTGGGGACGATGTCGAACTCGACGACGTCGTTCCGAGTGGTGCGGCGAGTGGAGATGTTCATGATTTCCTCTTCCCTTCATACTGTCACCGTTCCTCGGTGACGGCTCTAGTATAGGCAGACCGTGCACACCCTCGTCAACACTGTGGAGCATGACCTGGCTCACATTTCCAGTTGGAGGAGAGACAGCGCCTCACTCACAGCCGCACTCACGTCTCCGCCACACTCCAGCAACCTCATGCAATCGAACACCGTGTGTGCGCGCCCGTCCGCGAGTGGATCATCCGCATGATGCGAGAAGACCAGGCCACTGTCCAGCATCGTCACACCTGGGGCCGTGTAACCACCACGCGTATACCGCCACCGCCGCCCCACCGACTCGTAAGGCCAACCAAACAAACCGATGAGATCATTAAACCCATACTTTGAATTGAATTCCCCAATCACCCCACCATAGCCACCATCGGGCACAGAAGACAAAGAAACATCACCATCATCTTTCTCCTCGTACCCGATATTCTCCAGCCATTTATCAACATTCAAACGGGCACCGTCAATGAGCCAATTGCGCACCCTCAAACCAAGACGATGCGACGGCAAGAAAAAAGCACGGGACGCCTCAGCACACGACCCATCCCACTGAGACACCGGCCCCAGCACGCTGAAGCACGTCCGACCAATCGCCTCACTTTCCCCCACGGTCATACTGCGAGTGCACGGCAGAACAACACGGAAACGCGGGGACGGAAAAGACGACGATGCCGTCTCCCACACAATACCCGCAAGATTCACCGCCCGCATGCGATCCCCGACAAAATCTTTCCGCGACCCATGATCCGCATCCAAAACAATAGCAGACCTGGACACAAAATTCCTTTTCTGCCGCCTGCCCCCCGAAAGAATACCGGCGAAGAAAGCGGGAGCATCATTCTTCTCACATTTCGAAGGCGCCTCGCAAAGGACAGCAAAATCATTAAGATTTACGCTAGTAGCACGCCACCCTGCGATGGAGCGAACATTGCCCGCTACCATCACAGGGAAACGTGCCCCGAAAACATCACTCACTGTACGACGGTTCCGCTATCTGATCCCGCAAAATCGCCTCCACGAGATCATTATCCACAATCGCCCCTTCCGTCCGAAACTTCACGCCCCGACGAAGAATATACTGCCGATACTCCTCCACGCTCCGAGGAGACAAATTCTTCGCCTCCAAAACCTGATACAAGCGCGTCTCAGTCGGCGGATTACTACTGAAATCATCCACCATACGCGTCAAATCCGGAACAAAAACATAATCGACCATTTTCAACGCGTCAGGCAGCCAGAAATCGGCGGCCAAACTGAAAGCCTTCCGCACGGCCGACGATGAAACGCTCATCTGCTGCTCGAAAAGAGACAAGATAGCGGCCACGCGCATAATATGGTTCCCCATGCGGTCAATGACCGCTTGCACTGCGCGCCGGAAAGGCGACTCGCGGGCAGCCTCTTTCGTCCATGCTCGCATTGTTTCCACCCAAACATTCCGGGCAGACTCAGTCACAGTCATAGTAGCCGGCGTGTTGACAGGCCAAAATTCGGTGGCACAAGTAACAGTACCACGGAATTCGCGCTGCATCATACCCAACATTGTCGAAATGCGCTCGGAAGCATGCTCCACAAAACCATCACCACCATGCACGTCCCGGGCAGTATCGGTGACCCATCCGAAAGACGAAGGATCAGACTGGTGATCCTCCTCATCCAACGCGAAAAGAATACGCGGGCCCCACCCAGTCTCAAACAAAGACTGCGACATATTGTCGACTACGTCGCCGAGAATTCCAGTGCCGCAGAAAGCAAGAAAATGAGGAACCCTCTCACTATCCGCACGCCTCACACCATCGTCGCCGACACGCACAGACTCAACAGTCCTACCCGAATAGACGTCAGTCAGGAAACCAATGAGCCCACTACGATAACCCTCCCCCTGAGACGCGGAATACATATTCTGCAATTCGTCTACAAACATGATAGACGCCCCACCAGGACGCTGCGCCATCCGCAAATTCAGGCCTTCAGCCGTCACATTCGACCCGAACAAAACATTCGCCATAAGAGACCGCTCCCACGGACTATTACCAATAGTATTCAGCAAATCCTTACGATCAGCCTCGAACTCGGCGATGCGATTATTAATATCGTCCCGCTCCGTCCGATACTCGTCAATATCAATACGCCCGCTTCTCTTTTCCAGGGACTCCAAACGACGGAACAGCATGTGGAGTGCCGAATCCACCTCCCGCACAGCCGCCAAAGGCCGCGACGAATCCCACCTGAACGCGCCCACACAGTCATCGAAAAAACTACGCACCAAAGACTGCGCCGTCGTCTTCCTAGACAACGTCGACGCACCCAAGCAATGAGAGTACAAAGTCAACGGCACCACCCCCTGCGTGTTCGCAGACAAATGCGTTCTCGCAGACAACGGGGCAGACACCATCGTCAGAAAAGTCGTCCACAAAAAACGATGAGGCGTCTCAGGCGACTTAGACTGCAAATAATCAATAACCCTGTCAGCGAACCAATCATAGTGCACTTGCCCCATCGGGGACTGGAACTCGTAATCCACAATATTCTCAACACTCATTCGTTTTCCGCCCCCACATGGGCAAGAAAACTATTGAAAGCATCAATGATCTTGTCACCGTCGAAAGTATAGCCGACGTCGAACATGGAGCCCCAGTAACGGTTCGTCTGCTCGAAAATCGTCGCCTTGTAACCGCGAACAGTATCAGCCTCGAAAACAAACCGATGCCCCGACGATACGACGACAATGTGGACGCTATTGTTCCAGGCGCTTACTTCCAGGCCGAGCGAATCACTCCCGCCCTTGCTGGCGTAATTCTTGCACGCCTCAGTGACATGCTTCAGGAACTCCCAATCGAACATTTTGATCAACTCTCCTCCTGTAGTTTTGTCTTGATTTCGCCGAGCAGCTCCTGAAGCTCCCATGCCTCTTCTCTTCCCTTCACCATCGTTATTGTTTCATCCGTACCACAGTTTCGAATGCTCGCCGAATACTCGCCTCCCACAATAGAGAGAGTGCACCCGTACCGTTTCCCGGCGACGTCCAAGTAGAGGACAGGCATGTCACTGCCCACCCTGGCATCCTCCCTAACGTCCAATAGGATGGACTCACAGCGCGGATCATTGAGCATTTCCGCCACAAACTCGGTCACGATAGGGCGCAGCCCGTCGTCAATCATGACTCCTGCCCCTCCACCATGCCAGCCAGCTCCCTGAAACGATTCGTAGCGTGGACGATGAGGTCCCGGTCAGCATCACGCCCATCCAAACGAATATGATTCGACAGCTGAACGACGCGGACCCGCCAATCACCATCCTTCGTGATAATAATCCTGAAAACAGTCCTATCAACAGGGTTCATGGCCATCGCCTTGAAGAAAACCTCAGAAAGGTGACCGCCGTCATTGTGGCCGCGCAAAGCGACGATCGAGCACTGAGGCCACTGGACGAAATCGCCAACACAACTAGCAAGGAAAGCAAACACCGCCTTATCAATGCTGGAGTCACTCATTGCCAGCCGCCTTACCGCGGTTCGCCGCGACAGTCAAAGCGCGGTGGACAAACTCGCCAACACTCTCCAGAGGAATATTGCTGCTCTTCCGCTTAATGGACCTCGCCCGCACCGTGTCACCGGCGACCACGATACGACACGTGCTGCCAATAGTGATGATGCCGCCGTCATAAATCTTGCGGGCAGACGCATGCACGTTGAACTCGTGGCGGCGCCCGTCATTATTCCACTCACGAACCGCCTGAGCGATAACCGTTCCGAAAACTGTACCCATAATAATTCTCTCTTCCCAAATATTGTGATGGATACTACTATTTATTGTTGAAGGGGCGTGAAGTTTAAATATCGAAGCCGATCACCTCCTCGGCCGGCACGCCCACCAAATCACACAGATCGGTCAACCTACCCCTGGCGTCAGACCGGGCGCACTCCCACGTCGCCGAACCCTCGTCACTGCCCAGCATTTCCTCCAGGCAAAGAATGAAATCGTCCACCAAACGGACACTCTCCTCCCTCTTCTCGAAACGCTTGACGCGTTTGTGAATCCACCCGGCCCCAACCTTAGTGGTCTCGCCGACAGTGACAGTTTTCCGCCACCAAGCATCCGCCGACGCCGCCTTCGCGCTGAAATACCACACTGTCGGCCTACCATCGTCAAACACGTACGTTTCAATAACGCCAGCCTTAGTGTCCCATATCATGACGGTAAAGCCAGCATCATCGTAATGGCAGGACGTAGCGGGCGGCATCTTCTCCCGAATGAATGCCATCTCAGTATCCCGGTCAGTCACCCCCTCATAGTTGGGGCCATCATATTCAAACCAAAGCATGATTCTCTCCTCTCATTGCTCGGAATTGCGGGGGGTTACCGTGCTCCCAGCGTCCCCCACAGGACCCAGATAGCCGCCACGAAACCAAGCGTCCCGACGACCGCAAAACACGACGCGGTCAGGTAGATGATAGCGGCGAGGATGATTTCACTGCTCCGCTTCAAAGGACGGCGGGGCAGGGGGTTGGTGCGCCTCGGTGCCGCATGCCTCATGTTCATGGTGTCTCCTCTTTCTCCGTGATGGTCTTGGTTGTGCTGCGGAACGTCCGCCCCGTCTGACCGGCTGCTGTCTTGCTCCCGATGGTCTTAACTCTAGGGCCCTGATGCTCGCCTGTCCACCCCACCGGGATGAGACGTCCGCCACACTCCTGGGCGTTGGTTCCCGACACGTCAGCCCATCACCCACAGAACATCAGGTGATGGGCCACATATGGCCGCATCCTCCGTCCCATGATCGCACGGAACAGAGGATGCGATGCCAGTCCTACGGAAGAGACTCTCCGAGCCACGAGGAGCGAGCGCCCCAGCTCACATATACCGATCCGAGCCGAACGGCCCACTCCCGACAGTCACACGCCCCCGCTGAGCCGGGACGAAACCATAAGTGGCCGGCTGAGCCGGTCGCTGGGCCGGGACGAAGCCGTACGGCCTCGGGACGGGGCGTGGAGCCGGACGCTGCGGCAGAGGCCGCTGAACAGGGAAGCACTGAGCGACCGGCCGGCACCTCCGCCGGTTCCGCAGCAAGCGGCGCACCACCCAGAACAAACCGTAGAACGGGGCGACCATGATAGCCAGACCAACCCCGAAGATGGCGACGCTCGGGTAGACGATGAACCACTTCACCACGAAGCCCATAGGGCCAGGGCCAGTATGACGACTACGAGGAAGCCAGCGCCCGGGGCCCACGCGACCCGAGTAGTAGAACGGGCCCGGAAGCGGGATGCGATAGCGGAGCGACATTTCGACCTGACCTTTCAAGTTGGATGGGTAAGTTGGTATGTTGCTGTTAGCCCCTGTCATGCCATCTCACACAACGTCAATACCGTGCTCCTCCAATGCGCCCCCAATCTCCTCAACATTCTCCTGATCCGCACCACTAACGCTAATGCCGCAATCGACATTACCATCACTGTGCTCAATGATTTCGAGCTCAAGCGTGACCCGGTCCAAGCCAAAAACTATCTCCCTGCCCAATAGTGCGACAGGTCGCCTATCCACGTATCCGATGGCACGAAGAATGTCGAGGGGGGGACCATCATGTCAGCGCCACGCATAACAGTGGCGAGTAGTGTTGTCAAATGTTCGGGGGTTTCTTTTCTGTCATTGACGCTCACCTCATAGTCCGTGCCGTCCATGTGTTCGATCAGAATTGCAAGGTGTGAGCCTTGCCCGTTCAACAGCTTCGTAGTCTTACGAAGGTCCATGTGTTGGACGAGCATTTCCTCATCCAGCGTGTTGCCCATCTGCGTGTCCCTCTCTTTCTTCGTGCGCTAGCCTTCGCCGGGCGTGATGCGTCTACTATAGAAGGGCGGGGAGTGATAGGGGGCAAGTGGTGTCGGCCGGGCACCAAGCTCTCGCAGCTTCCATTAACTTCCCGTTTACTTTGTTCACTTCCCGTTCACTTTCTACGCATGTGGGTTGTTTGCTAGCAACTGGCTTTCTAGGACAAAAACACCCGTTTGTGTTACTACAATGTTGGTGCGTGTCGTCACACTTTCTGCCCTCATGGCAAGGTTTTGTGTCAGTGCGTTTCGCGTGATTGCAACGTTTAGTCCCCGTTTCAGTTGCATTTGTTGGCAGCGTTTGTAGCTGAGACTTTGGTCCGTATGGTACGCTCGAGTAGACGAATCGTCAAAGACGATCTGCGGCGCAGCCGCTGAGGAGCCCTAGCGACGCAAGCGAGCGTCGCGCCGCGGAGTGTTTTTGATGAGCTCGCCGCCGTGTTGGGCCCAACCTATACTCTTAAAAGAGTACTAGAATTAGACACTGTCTAGCACGTGTAGACACTGTCTAATTAGGAAACATGTGTTATAACGTAATTAGTGTTCAACGTTGAACACTGTAAGTGTTAACAATGAACAGTGTGTGGTGTGAACAACAAACACCACGTTGAGATAGAAGTAACACACACCACACACAGTAAACAAACCCAGAAACACAAAGGGCGCGTGTTGTGTCACGTGCGTGCTCGCAGAGCTGCGCGCGCACTACACAACACACGCCATTCAACAAACACACAACACACGCCAAGAAAGGCGAAGAGAAAGAAGAAGAAGAGAACAGAGAGTAGTGTTAGACGGTGGAGGCGCTCGTCTCGCTGACGCTGCGACGCGCCACCACCTAACACAAACACACACAAACACAGAAGAGAGAAACGCGGTGAGCAGAACAAGCACAAAAGAACACAAACAATTCAGAAAACAAGTACTCGCAAGAGCACAAGCCATGGGCATCACACACTGCCCAGCATGCGGAGTCAAACTCCAATACAATAACAACGGACAACGCAAACCCAACAGCGCCGAAGCCGACCACATAATCCCAGCCTCGCTAGGCGGAACCAACCACCCAGACAACGGCAGAGTACTCTGCGCCAAATGCAACAGCAGACGCGGCAACGGACGAGGAGGCAAAGGCAGAGCACGCCACTACCAGAAAAACGAAGACGAACGAGACAGGCTACCCATCGCAGTCATGCCAACACAACACACCAACACATGGTGACCGCGCGCCGCCATTCCAACAAAAGGAAAGACGAGACGAAGAAGAGAAAAGCGGGGAGCAAGGAAAAGAAGAGAAGACAAGAGAAGACGAGACAACAAACACAATGGTGTTCGGGGATAACGTGCGTGCTCGCAGGGCTGCGCGCGCACTACCCCGAACACCAACACAGGGAGAAAGAGAGGAAGAGGAGAGAGAAGACAGAGAGAAGAGGAAGACAAGCAACGAGACCACACACCCTCACACCCCCCCGCCATTCCACAACCCACAACACAATACGACAAGACAAGACATGCACTGTCATCACACACCGCCATCACAACACACACACCACTGAGATGCACACCACAACACGGATGATGTGTAGACAGTAGACACCACACTCCTTCTGCCCCGCACAAACCATCACCCCTATTCCACAATCACACAACCCTGTCACAAAGACACAGCACTAAACCAACAATGCTGTGACAGCGAACACAAAGACGGTAGGAGAGGAAGGAAGAGAATAGCGGACACGATTTCACCACATCACCCCCCGCCATTCATAACACACACCACCCTCCTCGTCTCACATTGCATCATGCCACCACACACAAGACAGAAGAGGAACAAGACAATACGAGAGGAGACAGGACAACACGAAGGGGGAGGACCCAATACGAAGACAGGACATCACAACACACACCACTCCGCCATTCAACAGGGCCACAGGGTAAACGACAAGGGGGGACACCAACACACAGACGGGGGACACCGACATTCGACAGGGAGCCCAGCAACACAGCCGCCCTTCACTCACCATGCCACCCACCATCCGCTATGCCACCCCACCATCCACGATGGCCCCACCCACCACCACTGTGAGGGGGGAGTGGACAGAGGATACCCCACCACACGAACAGCACAGACACACACTCACCCGCACCACACAGCAGCACCTGGCAAGGAACAGTGCACGACATGACAGCAGTACTCGCCAGCACTGCAATGGGATGAGTAGGGCACGAGCCACACCACTGCACTGGGCAGGACAGCAGCGGCACACACCACCGCCATTCCACACACCGAGGAGGACGAACACCATCCACTCATCCACTCATCCACTCATCCACTCTCACTCATTCATGTTCACACAACCAACGAACGATCATGATCAATGAACAACAATCATGTTCGATGATTGATCATTGATCAATGAGTGATGAACATGATGATGATCAATGATGATCAATGATGAACATGATGAACATGATGATGAACACATGATGATGATGTGATGCATGACATGCATACCAATACCATGCACCATGCATGGTGCAACGCACGCCACAAAGGCAACACACAACGCACAAACACACAAATGCATAAAAATGCATAAAAACAAAAGAAATGTTACAAAAACATGCAAAAATATGCAAAACATCACCAACAATGGCGTTCAAAAAAACCATGGCAACAAAACGAGACGAACAAAAAGGAGGCCCCAACACCATAAGGGATCCCTTAAAGTGGGACCCACACCACAAAACAAGACAGGGAACGGAACAAAACGAGACGCACACCACACAATTTATGTGATGGGGGCCACTCCCCCTCCCCCATCCGGCCGCGAACACCCCGAAGGTCTGCCCATCCCTCCCTGCCTGTGGAAAACCCTGTGGATAACCCCAGTAACCCATGTCACAATGTGACCGTCGTCATGTGGAAAACTCCCAAACCTGTGGAAAACCCTGTGGAAAACTTTCTACCCTGTGGAAAACCCTGTGGAAAACTCCACCAAACATGACCGACATCACAGCATATAATAAGGAACATGACAACCCACACAAACACCACAATCACCGTATACGAACCCAACAGCCCCACACCCATCACCGACGCCACAAACACAAACAACCCAACACTCATACGCCAAGCACTCGCACACAAAATCGCCACCGTCATAGACGACCCACGAACCGGCGACACAGCACTCACAAAACTCACCGCACAACTCATACAAATCACAGACCAACTCGCCACCACACAAAACGAAAACAAACCCACAAACACCACCGACATTCCAAACGAAACACAAACCTGGGACGGCATCTAAACAATGAGCGAAAAACACCTAAGCGAAATCGCCGCCCACCTAATCCTCCCAGAAAACATCACACACACCGCCTGGCCGCCAGTCCAACACCGACTCGCAGAAATGCAATACCCCCTAGACGTATGGCAACAAGACTGGCTCAAAGCAATCCTCGCAAAAAGAAAAGACGGCCACTACGCCGCCAGCATCGACGGAATACAAGCATCCATCCCCAGACAGGTCGGCAAAACATACACCATCGGCGGCCTCACATTCGCACTCGCCACCCTCTACCCCAACTACTTCGTCCTCTGGACCGCACACCGCACACGCACCGCCGACGAAACATTCAATGACATGAAAGGCATGGCACAAATACCCGACATCGCCCCGTACGTGAATAAAATACGGCAAGCAAACGGACAACAAGCCATCATGTTCAACAATGGGTCACGAATCCTCTTCGGCGCCCGCGAAGGAGGATTCGGACGCGGATTCCACGGCGTAGACATGATCCTTTTCGACGAAGCCCAGATCCTGGGAGCCGCCGCACTAGACGACATGATCCCCGCCACAAACACCGCCCCAGACCCGCTCATCATCAAAATCGGGACGCCACCAAAACCAAAAGACCCGTCCGAAGCGTTCAGCGAATTCCGAAACCTCGCCCTGCAAGGCGAAATAAAAGATGGCCTCTACCTCGAACTCGCCGCCGACTACAACGCGGGCAGCGACGACAGGAAACAATGGGAAAAAGCCAACCCATCATACCCGCGCCGCACACCCGAATCCGCCATTCTAAGAATGCGCAGGCAACTCGGAGAAGAATCATTCCGACGCGAAGGTCTTGGAATATGGGACCGTGCCAATGACAGGCTCGCAATAGACCCTGTCGCCTGGAACACTGCCACCATACGGCCAGAAAACACTCCCAGTGGCATGCGGTGGTGCGCCGCCATCAGGTTCGCACCCGACGGATCAACATGCGCCCTAGCCCGAGCCGGACACAAAGCTAACACGCCCACACACGTCGAGCTATGCACGCACCAAGGCGTCCGCCGCATGAACGAAGGCACACAATGGATCATTGATTACATTGCGGACACCAAAGACAGATGGGCGCAAATCATCGTAGACGGAAAATACGGTGCCGGCGACACAATCGAAAGACTCCGAGCGATCGGAGTACGCCCACAAGTCATTATCACGCCCACGATCACACAAATCATAGACGCCTACAGCATGCTAGACGCCTCACTACGCGAAAACACAATCACCCACCTAGACGACATGCAGCTGCGCACCGAGGCCGCCTCAGCGACACCACGCCCAATCGGAACTTCAGGCGGCTGGGCGCTACAGGCGCCGCCCGGGGCAACCGTAGCCGGCCTAGAGGCATGCACACTCGCAATGTGGGCCGCCCGCACAACAAAAAGACGCCCCCGTTACAAGCCCTATGATAAAATCGAAAACGCCAATAGTAATAATAATCGTGGCGGCGGAGTACTGTTCCTATGACTGAAATTTATCCTGACGACGGGCAACTCGTTAGCGCCACTCCCGCGCCGACCCGCATTTCCGGACTCCCCGACGACGACCAGGCAACATTCCTGCAACTGTGGCAGAAATGGCAGCAGCACTCAAACAAAAACAAGCTGCTCTCCATCTACTACGACGGCCACCGCGCCTTCCAAGACCTGGGGATTAGTATTCCACCGCAAATGACGCGCACCAAAGCCGCGCTAGGGTGGCCTCAGAAAGTCGTCACCATGCTCGCCAGAAGGCACGTATTCGAAGGCTACTCCCTGAACGGCACCCCCGACGCTTTCGAAGCAAACGAAATACTCTCCGCCAACAATTATGATCTCGATCTCGCGCAGGCAATCACTTCAGCGTACAAGCATTCTTTTTCGCTGCTCACCGTGACGCAAGGAGACGAGACTATTGGTGAGCCGCCTGTCGTCGTGCAGGCCCGTGACGCAGAATGGTCCGCCGCACTATGGGACACTAGGCGTCGCATAATCGAAGCCGCACTCACAATCGATAAGACCGACAAGTACGGACAGCCGGCCGGCGCCATCATGTACACACCCACCGCTATTTGGCGAATCGACGCCCGCGAAAACGGTGGCGGCTGGCAGGCCGAAAAACTCGGAGACACGCCCAACCGTATTTTCGTTGAAGCACTCTGCTACGACCCGCAGCTGAACCGCCCTTTGGGGCATTCACGAATCACCCGTGAAGTAAGGTACCTCACGGACGCGGCGGTGAGGACAATGGTCCGTGCGGAAACATCTGCCGAATTCTTTTCCTCACCGCAGCGGTACGTGCTCGGAGCAGAAAGAGCAGACTTCGCCGGCCAAGACAGGTGGTCCGCAATCATGGCCCGAGTCCAAGTTTTGGAGCCGAACGAGAACGGGGACATCCCGTCGGTTGGGCAATTCTCACAAATGACCATGAGCCCTCACCTGGAAATGTACCGCCAGTTGGCGCAGAATTTGTGCGCAGCCACAAACCTTCCTCAGTCCGCCATCGGAGTATTTGCAGAGAATCCCGCTTCGGCTGAGGCGATGCAGGCGGCCGAGGCGGCGCTCGCGGACGAGGCCGAGTATCAGTGGCGTATTTTCGCGGCCCCATTGCGGCGCACGCTACAGAACATCATTATGGTCAGGGACAAGCTCGACGAACCGCCACAGGAGTCGTGGAAAACTTCTGTGAAATGGACACCCGCCCGCTATTCCTCGCCTTCGTCTGCCGCCGATTTCGCGGTCAAAATGGTGTCCGCCTTCCCGTCATTGCAGGAGTCGCAGACCCTCATGCGTCGTGCCGGACTCACCGAGGACGATCTCGCAGACATTAACGCCGAAATTCGCAAAAAGAATGCAGTGTCATTGCTCGATCGCGCTCTCGCCGCCACAAACAACGAGAATGTTGACGAGAACGCCGAGAACGGTGACGCAAACAATAGCGATGAAAGTGATGACGCCAGTAACGCCGCCAGCGGCGTGGGCAACAATAATGATGGCAGCAACGGCAGCAGCAATAACCTGGGCGCTAATAACCCGGCCAATACAAGGAACAGGGTTAAGCGCAATATCAAACTGCCCGGCGGCACCAAAACACCAATAAACTAACACCATTATGCTGTCAACCGCAGAAATCGGGGCATATGGGCGAGCAATAGACTCACTCACCACACTCGCCCAAAACGACCTCCACACACTCTGGTCCCACGCCGCTAGACAACGCCCCGAACAAGCACGCGACCTTCTACTCGAAATCATGCCCGCCCTCGTAGACCAATACGGCAGGGCGGCCGCCGCCATCTCCGGCGAATGGTATCGCGACATGCGCCTAGACCAGGACATTCCCGGCGACGCCCCCACGGTACAAACGTCACTCACCCCACAGGGCGAAATAGACGACAGTGTTAGATTCAGTGCAGGCGCACTATACGCCGGAACCCCCGATATTGCCCTATCCTATCTGACCGGGGCGCTCATCCGATACGTCAGCGACGGCGCCCGCTCACAAATCGCAGACATGACATGGGCCGACCCGGAAGCCATGGGCTGGGAAAGACGAACACGCAACCCACAAGCCTGCAATTTCTGTGTCATGCTCACAATGAACGAATGCTACTACCGATCACAGGGGACAGCATCATTCGGGGCACACGACAATTGCAAATGTGTCGCGGTCCCCGCATGGGACCCGACCTCCCGCGAAGTTCCCGCAAAAGCATACGCGCTCGCAGCTCGACACAAAACTGATAAAGGTCGCACACGTCATCGTGAGCTCGTTTCCTCGTGGATAGACACACATCGGGAGGAGCTCGCAGAATGGCGCACAAGACCAATTGAATGATTGTGCTACAATGCATAAACAAAGGGCTACGAAGACGGCTGCAAAGCCCGAAAATAGTTGCCTGAAACATTACAATAACCGCACGGTCAAAATATAGGAAACGCCCAATGAGCGACAACGCCGCAAGCGACACTCCAGCCGACAACGGCACCAACAATGGTGATAATGCCCCCACGAACGGGGACAACGCCGCCGTCAAGCCTGAAATCGACTGGAAGAGCGAATCTCGAAAGTGGGAGAATCGCGCCAAAGAGAACCGGCGCGCCGCCAACGAACGAGACGAGCTCGCCAAGGCAATCGGCGACAAGGATGCCACAATCGAAGCCCTAAAGGCAAAGGTTGCAGACTTTGAAACCGCCGCTAAAGTCCGCGAATGGTCCGCCAACGCGGCCGCAGAACACGGTATCAGCGCCGATCTGATCCGAGGAACCACCGAGGATGAAATCAACGCTCATGCTGCCGCAATCGCCAAAGCACTGCACGACGCTAAGCCGTCCGTCGCCCCCGTGGTACCTCAGGCCGGAACCACGCCCGACAATAACGGCGGCAATCTTGCGGAATTCGCTCGGAACGTTTTCGCCGGCGACTAAACGCCCACCGCAATTCTAAAAAGTAAGACACTAGAAAGAAACGGAAACAACCATAATGGCCGTGTTTGATTCAGGCAAGGCGAAGGTCCTCATGCCCCGGCAGATCGCCGACGGGATCATTACTCGCACCCAGACCCTCTCCACCGTCGCCAAGCTCAACGGCGGAATCCCCATGACTTTCGGCGACGTGGACATTATCACTTTCGATAATTTCCCGCGCGCCGAGTTCGTTGACGAGGGCGCCGAGAAGGCACCCACGTACGGTGAATTCGGGTACGTGACCGCTAAGCCGCACAAGGCCCAGGTCACTATGCGATTCAACGAGGAAGTCCAGTGGGCTGACGAGGACTATCAGCTGGACGTCCTCAACCAGCTCGCACAGAAGGGCAGTGAGGCGCTTTCCCGGGCCCTCGACCTCGGCCTTTACCACCGTGTTAACCCGCTGACCGGCGCTGTTATCGACGCGTGGACCAACTATCTGACCTCCACCACCAAGAGCGTCGAGGTCGGCACCACGGAGATGGACCAGGCGATCCGTCAGGCCGCCGGGCTGCTCATTAACGACAATGCGAAGCCTATTACGCCGACCGGCCTTGCGCTCGCCCCGTCCGCCGTTTGGGCGCTCGGTAGCCTCCAGACCAAGAATGCTGACGGCTCTCCTTCGGGCACTCCGCGCTACCCGCAGATCGGCCTCGGCGTCGACATTGACAATTTCATGGGGCTTCCGGCTGCCGCTGGAAACACCGTTGCGGGCAAGCCCGAGGCCACTGCCGCCACCAATGTCGAGGGTATTGTCGGCGACTTCGTCGACGGTATTCGCTGGGGAATTCAGCGGTCTCTGCCGCTTGAGATCATCCGTTTCGGCGACCCGGACGGCCAGGGTGATCTGAAGCGCCGCAACCAGATTGCTCTGCGTCTTGAGATTCTGTACGCCTGGTACGTTTTCCCGGACAAGTTCGCGACGATCAAGACCAAGGCTGGCGCCTGATAAAATCGTCGTAAAGAAAAGAGAACACAACCCATCCAAACAAAATTTTTCTCAGGGGCGAATTCGGAAATGCGATCCTACAAGCACCGAGACCACGACATTGTTGTCCATCTCGCAGACGACCACAATGTGATGCTCGGAGACGAATACACCGAAATCGCCCCCGGGAATGATGGCGCCGGCGGGGCAGACGAGCCCACCTCCTCCTCTTCCCCCTCTCGTACTGCCTCGCCGGCACCTACCCCTCGTCGGGGACGAGGCCGCCCTAGAAAGACTGCCAAGTGATTCCCGACGACATTATTCCGTTCGCCACGGTCGAAGACCTGGAGGCTAGGTGGCGGGCACTCTCAGACAATGAGCGTATCCGCGCCGACGTACTCCTCGCTGACGCAACCGACCTGATCGTGTCGAAATGCCCTCGCTGGGAGTCTGCTACCCCTCGTACGCGAAAGCGTGTAGCGTGCGCTGTGGTGCGCCGTGCAATGCAGGGCGGGGACGCTATCGGTGGCGTCACAGACAGTGGTGGTGGAATCTACTCCGAACCTCACGGAATTATCGCATCAGAATCGCACACAACCGGACCATTCAGCGACCAGTTCACGTATCAGAATCCCGAAGGCGGCCTCTACCTGAAACGCGAGGAAAAAGACGCTCTCGGAGGCTCCGGTGGTGCGTTCGAGGTAGACCTCCTGCAGGATTATGATGTGCGATCCGTCACCGATCAGCTAATCGACGACATTAACGCGATTAGTGGACAGGAACCATGATGCTCTCCGGCTATGTTCCCGTTGTGCGGCGTAGGCGAGGCCCTGCCAGTAAAGATCAGTACGGCAATCCCGTGCCCGGCCAGTGGGAGAATGTTGCGCTGCCGCCCGCGGTGTTTGCGCCGGCCACGTCTACTGAGCCGATCAGTGCTGGGGCAATGCCCGTCACCGTACCCGCCGCCCTTTACTGGCGGAATACCACAATCGACGTGACCGCAGAAGATCATCTTATTGTAGACGGCATAGAATACCGCGTCGAAGGCCGCCCTTCCCCCTACCCTAAGGGGATGGTTGTGCAGATTCGCGCCAACGAGGACAAGGTGAGCGAATAATGACGAAAGTAAAATTCCAGCTCAACCGGGACGGTGTCGCTGATCTTCTGCGCGGCCCTGACGTGGCTCGGACCGTAGCATTAGAGACGGGGCGTGTAGCTAACGCTGCCGGGCGCGGGTTCGAGGGTGAGACGACGCATGGGAATCGTACTCGCGGATACGTCAGAGCACGCACCATTGCCGCGATGCGCAGGCAGATGAGGGAGCACACGTTGGAGCGTGCGATCGGCCTCACAATGGGTGGGGGCGGGAAATGACGCCAACATACGATCGCGCCCCTATGGTGCCGGACATAAAGAAACGGCTCATGGACTTCCTGTCCGCACACATGAGCGTGCCGATCGTGGCCCGTAGGCCCGAAAATCCGGATCGTCCCGCCGCATTCATTCGAATCCTCTCAACCGGCGGTACCGGAGTCACACAGAAGGCACTCTGTACTGCGTTGGAGACGATTGACGCCTATGCGCAGTCGTCGGGTGAGGCGATGAAAATTGCGTGCGAGGCCGTTAATGTGGCGCACACAATGCCGAACTATCAGGATGGTATAGTGATGGTACAATCATCCTATCCGATAGAAATGCCCGATCCGGACACATCTCAGGCGAGGGCGACTGCAACATTAACAATTACAGCACACAGGTGAACAAATAATGGCTGTTAACGCTGACAATGCACTCATTTTCTCGTCCGACAATGACGCGCTCTGGCTGGGTGAGTACGAGGTCGATTTCGGCACCAAGATTACGTCACTTACCCAGGACCTCTCTGGTGTGACCGGTCTCACCAACGTTGGGTGGATCAGTGAGGACGGGTTCAAGCTCACCTCCGACGACTCCGTCACCAAGATCAAGGGACACCAGGGCCACGGCGTCGTCAAGACCTTCCTTGACTCCTCAGAGACCACGTTCAGTGCCACTCTCCTGGAGACCAAGCTTGCCCCGCTCTCATGGTATCTTGACGCCACCAGCGAGAAGATTGAGGACGGCGGCGCCACCAAAGGTGTGAAGATCACCGCGAAGTCCTCCCGTAAGGTCAAGCTCCTCTGCGGTGTCGCCGACTTTTTCGACGTGTCTGGCGTGGGCGCGCAGATTCGTATTGTTTTCCCGCGTCTTGAGCTCGGTGAGCGTGGCGAGATCACTTTCCAGCAGGCTGAGATCACCGGCTACGAGTACAACCTCTCCGTGTTGGGCGACTACATTATCTACTCCGACCACAAGGCACTCTTCCCCGCCTGACGAATAATGCTTCCCCGCTATTCCGTGTTTCGGATGGGTTGTCGCGGAATAGCGGGGAAGATCCAAAACAAACACAACCCACCCTTTATAAAACAATTTTGAGGACAACCCATTATGTCTGACAAGACCACGAAGAGCAAGGCAAAGGCCGCCGGAGCTAAGGCGCCGGCTGACAGGCTCGCCAAGGCAGAAGCCACGCGCGACCCTATCCACGTGGACTACGAGGGTATCAAGTTCGACATTCCTCCGGAGGCTTTGGAGGACTTCCGTGCATTCGAAGCCCTCGACGCCGGTAACCCTTTCCCCTTGTTCCGCCTTATCGTCGGCGACCACAAGGACGAGGTCTACTCTGCGTTGGAGGACGAGAATGGTCGTGTTCCGATTGACGCGGTGACCGATTTCATGCAGTCAATCGTGTCCGAGGTGGGCGCGGGAAACTGACGATTCTCCCACCACTACTCCGCGAGTATGGGTGGGAGATAGAAGCCGACCTGCAACGATACTACAACACTGATCTTCTCGATCTATATCGAGGCAGAATAACACCCAGGCGGGTAATGGCGCTCATCGGCGGCCTCCCGCCAGGGTCAACATTCGATAGGGCGCGAGGCGGAGACAGGTACTGGTCCGACGAGGTAGCTGCCACAATAATGTCAGCACACAATATCCAGACCACGCTACTCGCCGTCAACGGTGTCAAGAAAGACAAATGGCCTGAGGCGCCGAAGCCACCGGCTGAAGGATACCGGGAAACCGGTAACCCCAAGCTGTCAAGCAAACACGCTAAAGCGCAGAAGGCCAAGGGTGAGAAATGGCTCGCCCGATACGGCAGCTGAACCCGCGTTTCTATCGGATAGTGTAAAATGGTTCACGCCAAGACGAACACGAAAAATTGTTTGTTTGGCGTGAACCATTTTCGCTATACATGATTTCGGAGAGGTATCAATGGCCGGATATGATCTCGGGACCGCGTGGATTCAGATCAGCCCGTCCGTGCGAGGCCTCGCCCGAAGTATCAATAGCGAAATCGGTAACGTCGACACTGGGCCGGCTGAGAGAAAGATTACATCCGGGCTTGGTGGTGCGTTCAAATCGGTAGCGAAAGTCGCCGGCGCTGCGCTCGGAGGACTCGCAATCGGCGGTATTGCAGTCGCATTCGGCGGCGTCGCAAAAGAAGCGTTCAATGCGGCCGACGCCACAATCAAATTCAAGCAAACGCTCGCATTCGCCGGTAAAAGTGCGGATGAAATCAACGCGCTCACAAAAAGCACGCGCTCCTACGCAGACCGCACGATTTATGAGCTCGACGATATTCAGTCTATTACTGCGCAGCTTGCATCCAACGGTGTCAAAGGGTACGATAAGCTCGCTGAGGCCGCCGGTAACCTGAATGCTGTTGCGGGCGGAAACGCGCAAACATTCAAGACGGTCGGTCTTGTCATGACGCAGACCGCGGGCGCCGGAAAACTCACCACCGAGAACTGGAACCAGCTTTCTGACGCCATTCCTGGCGCGTCCGGTAAATTGCAGGAAGCCATGAAAAAGAATGGCGCCTACACGGGCAATTTCCGGGAAGCCATGGAGAAAGGTGAGATCACCGCCGAGGAATTCAACCAAGCAATACTCGACCTCGGTATGGAGGACGTGGCTATTGAGGCTGCTACATCCACCAAAACCCTGGAAGGTGCTTGGGGGAATTTCAAGGCGACCCTTGTGACCGGGGCGCAGGAAATCGCTGAAAAAGCACTCCCGTGGATCACCGCATCTCTTGACGCCATGAGCAAGGGGTTTGAGAAAGTATTCAACTGGGTGAGTAACTCATTCATTCCTAGTATTACGAATGCTTTCAACGTTATCCGCAAGGGTGACTTCACGGGCCCGATCTTCTCGTTCGAGGAGGATTCGAGTTTCGTTGATTTCCTTTTCCGCATGCGTGACGCTGCCGCCGCCGCGGGGGAATGGATCAACAAGACACTTGTCCCGTCGCTGAAGAATCTTAAAGATTTGCTTCTGTCCGGTGATTTCACGGGGACGATTTTCGGATTCGACAAAGATTCCGGAATCATCTCATATATCACCAACGTGCGCAACAGTTTCGTCGAGCTCGGTAAATTCATTGTCGGGACGCTCGTCCCCGGTATTGCTACTGCTCTCAGCACCATAGCGAACAGCAGCCTCGTCCAATTCATGGAAAATCTCACCGTCGCTATTCTCAATAGTAAAGTGGCGGTTTATGGTATTGCTGCTGCGTTTACGGCCTGGAAAGCCGTCATGGTCCTGTCCTCAATGCAGCAATGGCTGAACGACATGGATGGCGTCTCCGGGGTAATTGGGCGTGTCACCACGGCCATTAACGCAATGACCGTGGCGAAGATCAAAGACACGGTTGAGACTGCGCAGCTCAACCTCATGTACGCCGGCGAATTCCTGTCGAATATTGCGCGAGCGACAACACAGATCACAATGCAAGCGGTTGCTTGGGGGCGAGCCACGGCAATGATGGTCCTCCACAAAACTGCAACAATCGCCTCGACCGCGGCACAGTGGGCATTCAACGCCGCGATGGACGCCAACCCGATCGGCCTCGTTGTGATTGCTATCGCAGCATTGGTCGCAGCAATTATTGTGGCATGGCAGAATTCCGAAACATTCCGGAATGTCGTCATTTCCTGTTGGGAAGCAATCAAAACGGCCGCCGGCGCGGTGGCCGATTGGTTCGCCGCTAACGTCTGGCCTCTCATGCAAGTCGCCTGGGACGGAATCGTGGCAGGCGCCCAATGGATGTGGGGCGTCATGGTATCCGTCTGGCAGGGAATGCAACCTGTCATTCAGGCAGTCATTGATTGGATCGTCGGCACCGCATGGCCCGCACTTCAGGCAGCATGGGACGGAATCGTCGCCGGCGCCCAATGGGTATGGAACGGCATCGTTAGCGTCTGGCAAGGGATGCAGCCCGTCATTCAGGCCGTCGTAGATTGGATTGTAAATACTGCCTGGCCTGCGTTGCAGGCCGCCTGGGACGGCATTTCTGCGGGCGCAATGATCGTCTGGAACGGGATGGTCGCAGCCTGGCAAGGGATCAGCGACATAATCCGCCCCGTCGTCGATTGGATTGTCAACGTCGCCGCCCTGTACCTTACAACGGCGTGGGATGCTATCAGCTGGGGTGTGAGCGCGCTCTGGTCCACGATTCAGTGGGCGTGGGACGCTATTTGGGCGGCAATCATGCCAGTCGCCACACAAATCTACAATGACATTTGGCCCATGGTGGTCGGCGCGTTCAACGCCATTAAAGACACCGCCAGCATGATGTGGGCCGACATTCAGATCGCATGGACCGCCATCCAAACCGCAATTCAGCCCGTTGCGGATTGGATTTACAACACGGTCTGGCCTTGGGTGGTAGGTGCATTTAACGCTATTAAGGATACGGCCACTAACATGTGGTCTGATATTCAGAACGCGTGGACCGCGATTCAGACGGCTATGCAGCCGGTGGTCGAGTGGATTTACTATACGGCTTGGCCATGGGTCGTCGACACATTCAACACAATCAAGGATGCGGCGTCCTCGCTTTGGGGTACGGTTCAGGCCGCGTGGACCTCCATTCAGGCGGCTATGCAGCCCGTGGTCGAATGGATCTACTACACGGCGTGGCCCTGGGTCGTAGATACGTTCAACACGATCAAGGACACGGCCTCCGCTCTTTGGGGCACCGTGTCAGCGGCATGGAATAGTATTTGGGCCACTATTCAGCCTGTCGTCGACTGGATCTACAATGTTGCGTGGCCGTGGGTCGTCGGAGCATTCAACGCTATTAAAGACACGGCGTCTATTATGTGGGGCTCCCTATCGGCGACATGGAATGGTATTTGGGCCGTTATACAGCCGGTGGTGAATTGGATTCAAACCTATGCTGCGCCCATTATCAGCTTCGCCTGGGACACGATTGCGACCGGCGCGAAAATTCTGGGCGGAGTCATTGCGTTCGTATTCGCGTCCATCATCGCCGCGGTCACTATGGGAGTCGCTATAATTCAGGGTGCGGCCACCACGATCGGCGCCGCCTGGAATACGGTTGTTTCGTGGACCAGCTGGCTGAAAAACATGGTCGTCTCCGCGTGGAACATTCTGAAAGGTGAAATCCAAATCGTTAAAGATTGGATTGCTAACACGCTTGTTCCCGCAATTACAAGCGCCTGGGATAGGGTCGTGGCCGCTGCTAACACGATGAAAGATGGTGTTAGGACGGCGTGGGACAAAATCAAGGAAGCCGCTGCCAAGCCTGTTAATTTTGTTATTGGTACCGTCTACAATAATGGGCTGCGGAAACTCGTTAACGGGATGATGGAGAAGCTTTCTCTTGATCTTCGTCTTCCTGAGGCTCCTACGATTGGCGGGTATGCGTCAGGTGGTGTTCTGCCCGGATACTCTCCGGGCCGCGACATTTACCATTTCGTATCACCCGATGGCGGTGGTCGGCTCGCGCTTTCCGGTGGAGAAGCAATCATGCGACCCGAATGGGTGAAAGCTGTTGGCGGGCCTGCAATGGTGAATGCCATGAACAGGGCTGCTGCGCACGGGGACAGGATCCCCGGTGGCGACGCCGGCTATGCCGCATTCGCCCCCGGCGGTATTTGGGACCCTGTCAAAGAAACGGTATCGAAAGGTGCGTCCGCCGCCCTTAATTGGATTACCGGTGCGGCTGACGCGGTGTCCTCGATCTTCTCCGACCCTATTGGAGCCGTTGAGACTGTTATCAAGGCTCCGGTACACAAGCTTCTCGATTCATGGGGCGGCGACGGAGCAAAACCATTCTTCGACGCCGGAAAAGCTGGCGTGGACAAAACCATTGATGCGCTTGGTGATTGGATTAAAGATCACATGCCTGTGGTCAGCGGATTCGGTGGCGGAATCGGCGCTATTGGTGCCGCCGCCGGCGACCTCGTGAATACTGCGCGTCGCGCTATCGGTACACCGTATGTTTGGGGAGGCGTCTCCCCGGGCGGCGGGCTCGACTGTTCTGGTCTCGTCTATTGGGCGCTCAATGCTATGGGTATTCACGTGCCTCGCCTCACGGCGGCCGGATATCAAGCAATGTCATCGCCCGGTAACCCCATGGTTCCTGGAACGCTTCTGTTCTGGGGTTATCCGGCTCACCACGTTGCTATCGCCTCCGGTAACGGGATGATGGTTGAGGCTCCGACTTTCGGTATCCCTGTACGTGAGGTTCCTATCTATGGCGGGCCGTCCGCGGGGAATCTTCGCTACGACAATGGAGGATTCCTGCAGCCTGGCCTCTCGACAATCGAAAACAAGACTGGCCGTCCGGAGCCCGTTTTCACGTCAGCCCAGTGGGAGAAAATGGATAAGCTGATCAGCCTTCTGGAGAATCGTGCGCTCGGCCCGGACGTACTCGAAATTCGAGACGTGGACAATGATCTTGTGGGACGCATGCAGGTAGAGGCAACGTCGGCCATAGTAGACTATGACCGAATGAACCGATAAAACCATTATGACGGAAAGCACACAATAATGCCGATTACGGGATGGATTGCTACACACACTGGGTTGCCGTCAATAATGGCCACAGGCAAAGAGCCCGTCTATGCAGGGGACCGTCTTTTTGCTGTTCCTGGGATGGCCCGCGACAAAAGGCCGCTCACCGGCAGGGCGAAAATGATTCGCGAGCTCGAGGGCCCCAAGCTCACTGAGCCGGTGACAATGATCCTCTCAGACGCATACGCTGTGCCAGGTACCACAATAAAATACACTCAGGGCGACTCCTCGGTCACGTTGACTCGTCCTGAGGTGGAGTGGTGGCGCGGCATGGTGAGCGGCCTCAATGGGCGCACCGTGCCCGGCCTCATCTGGGAGGAGGCTCAGGATAAAAGAGAATGGTCTTCCCCGGTTTCGAGATATAATTCACTTATTGCTCGTTGGCCGATGCTGGAAGTGGCTCGCACCGGGGGCGGGCAGTTCGTTCTAGACGACCCGTCCCACGTTAATGCCGTTTGGGAGATTTTGCAGAAGCGGGAGCCGCTCATTCTTACGCCCGGCGCCCCCGCCGACGTCCTACCGTCACGATTCATCACTGTGGACAAGGTTGACAGTGCCAGGATCACGGGAGACGGTATTATTCGGTGGAACGTAAAATGGCATGAGCTCCCCGAGGACTCCCCAATGCTTGTCGGCCCTCACGCCGGCTGGGGGGCGGCGCCCTGTGTCACTTGGGGCGAATGGCGTGAAGTCGACAAGGTATGGAAGTCGCGCACATACATTGAGATTTGCAAAATGATTGCGGGAATGCCATGAGAAACGGCCCCACACTGGCCGCCCTTTCAGACGGCCTCAGCATCGGCGCAAGAATCGATATCATTCGCGGCGGCGAAGTCCTCAAAACAGGAATACCCGCCTCCGAAGTAAAGGTCGAGTGGTCCTCATCGAACCGCCAAGTTCCGGGCGCGCTGTCTTATTCTTGCCCCATGTCTTGGGTCCCGGAATGGCCGTTGGACGCTCTCAACAATTTTGGACAGCGTTCCATGGTGACTGCACTTTATGAGAATCGTCGCGGTGATTATTGGGAAATTCCGCTCGGCGAATTCGTTAACATGGAATGGTCCGTGTCGAAAGAGAAGGTGAATGTTTCCTGTAAGGATTTGACGCAGATTCTTGCCGATAATCCGAGGCCGTGGCCGTCCTCCCCCCGCGCTGGCGCCACTCTACTCTCCGAGGCCAATGAGCTCGCGGAATATGTGCGCGTGAAACTGGAGGACGACGTATGGGACGCGCCCATCCCACGCACCACACAGTGGGGGAATTCCCGAATCGAATCAATCTATAAACTTGTAGAATCGCGCGGTTGTGGTATTCGTAGCGGAGCCGATGGAATGTTGCACATTTTCAAACTCCGTGACAAGACGGCGCCTGACGAGATTTACACGTACGAGTCCGGTTTCCTTTTGGAGGCTCCGCGCGCTCCGAGGTCGGGCGGCCGTCGCCCGAACCGTTGGTACGTCACCGGCAGTAAGCAACAGAGAGCTCAGGGTGAGCAGGAGGAACGATGGACCGCGGAACGCGAAATCACTGATCCTCCATATGATCCGGCCGGCTATGGTTGGGTTACGTCTCACAAAGAGTTCAGCGCCGCCAGCTCGGCGAGAGAAGTGTCTGAGGCTGCGGACACGTACATGATTCAAGACATTTCAGCCCGTTCATCTCGATCTTTGACGATTATTCCGGACGCCCGTATTGAGGTCGGGGATATTGTCGGTGCGATTACTGAGCAGGGCGAACATATCGCGGGCCGTGTCACGGCTTACAGTCTCCCATTGTCTGATCCGTCCGCTACAATGAGAGTGGACATAGAGGTACTGGGAGAATAAACGGGGCATCATGGTCAGACCGTCACTATTGCTTGACACGGCGCCACGAAACGGCGGCGGCCGCCAAAAAAAAAAAGATAATGTTCAGGAAAACTCAGCATCATGGGCGTACGGGAAAATCACTGGCACGTCAGCCACAGACTCTACACTCCCGTCCGGCTGGGTAGAAGTAGGGATCCCCTACAGTAACCCGACCTCCCATGCTGTTGGCGAATCTGACGGTATCGCTACGTGGATAGGTGCCCGCGTACTCGTCATCATTGACTCATCCGGGCGCGTAGTCAAAATTAGTGACCCTATTGCTGAGCCGCCTTCCGGCGCAAAAGTGGAGAACCTCGGACACACTGGCAAAATGCTCAGTCAGGCCGCGAAAGACGCCAAACGCGCTTTCGAGGAGGCCGACGCAATTCGAGACCGGGCGAACAAGGCTGAAGGTGCCGCGAATAAGGCGGCGAAGGACGCTGCGAAGGCAGTTCAGATTGCGGAAGCTAACCGGCCGCCCGTAGTGGCTCAGACTGCCCCGGAAAATCCTGTTCTGGGATTGATTTGGTATGTCACAGATAATGCTGGGCACATTACCGATGTGCGTATTTGGGATGGTACACAGTGGGTGACCAGAACGATGGTTGCCGGCAGCATTCTCGTCCCATCTTCTGTGGGGAACGTCTCGCTCGCTGACGGTTCTGTGTCCGCCCGTAACATTTACGCGTCCGGGGAGCTCTGGGCCAAGATCGCGGCGTTCGCATCCGTTACCACGGAAATGCTGACCGCTGGAAACGCGACATTCAATGCGGCAAAAGTCACTGGAGACCTTATCGGTAATAGGCTTATTGGTGGTGAGCTTTCGCTCGTTGATACTGAGCCGACGTCGGGTGAGAAGAATATTCGTTTCGGACTTGGCAGCGAATATGAGTTCTGGGAGTCTATCTGGTCTCCTAAAATCGCGACCGTCGAGGAGCTTGAAGGTGGCACGCGATTCGTTCTGACGGACAGGGATCGCCCTAATCGCGGTAATGGTGCGCAGATGGCAATCTACGACATTGCTGTTGCGAAACCAAAAACGTATGGTATTGCCGGCGAGGGTGTCGGCAAGGTTGAGGGGTATATTCTTTTCACACCCTCTTGGAATGGCCGTGCGATTCTCACAATCAACATTGGCAAGAATAGGGTTGTCGTTATTGACGAGGAGGCGACGGCCAGGAAGCGAATAAGATTCGATTTTACGCTCCCCGACGGCACGTGGATCCAAGACACTGACACGCCTTTCTACATTAGTGCCCGCACGAATGACGTTTTCACGCCGGGAATGACGCTCGGAATCATTTATTCCATGTACGTGTCATGGAAAATGAGCCGCTCCTCCGGTTTGCATATTTTCCGTGACGACGAGGGCGTGGCGAAAATACAGATTACTGACCGTCAGGGCGGTCAGCTCGTCATGGATACGAATGGCGTGGCCTACGACCCTCCCGGGTCGGCCCCACCTCATTCCTCGTCGTGGCGTACTTTCACCGAGCCGCCCTTCGCCCACATGGCAACAAACAATGCTCATTTGTGGACTGTGAAAGATAAATGGACCCAGGTCCCGGTCGGTTCGCAGGAAAAGATCGTTCGTGGCGGAATGCAAGTAGACGGTATAGAAATCATTATTCCGCAGAGCGGGCTTTACCGTCTAGACGGCACAACATGGTACCGGTCATCATGGGCCGGGTACGTGGGTGGCACTAGGGTCGCTCGTAGTAATGACGTCGAGTACGGTGTTTACATGTATGCTGCGTTGAACCATGGCCTGTGGACGGCGTTGCAGGTGACCGGCGTCAGGCGCCTGAACGTCGGGGATCGGATTGCGCTTTATACGTATCAGAATATTGATGAGGGTACAATTATGGATTGGGGCGAGATGACGGTTAGCTGGCTCACCTACTGAAGATTATGTGACAATATTTTTAGGAGAAAACAATATGCCTAACACTAGGTGGACCGGCGGCGTCGTCCCCACAGTAGACGATAATCTCATTGAGGCCTGGGACGCTTATGATGATTCCGCCGGTAGGGTCATGCCGGCGGCGTCCGTAGCAGCAGCACGGGTCATGTTGGCGGCTGCGCCGTCCGGGGCGGTATCGAAAGCACGCCCCGCCGTCTTCATCATTGACGATATTCTGTACACTGCTGACGGCTCCAAGGCCGGTGACGGGTCATTCAACATTAATCCCGCCAACAGTTTCAGCGGTGTGCTTTACAGGCATCGCGATAATACGAACGGCCGTGGGCGCCCGACCTCGGATCACACCACCTACACGTGGGGCGACGGTATCGTTACTCTACCTATCAAGAGTCTCATGGAGTTTTCGCTTGACGTGTGCGTGAGTATTGCGCACGAGGACTATCATTCCGAGGAGGAGAAGGATAAGGCGGTCGGCTCGTATTTCTTCGGTTTCAAGCTTGACAATCGGGGTATTTGGCAGACCGAGATTCAGTACAATCGCACGTTTATGACGCATCATATGCAGTGGCGCCTTTCGGTAGAGGCCGGTTCTCACAGGGTTGCTTATACTACGGCGGGTAGTTATGGTGCTGACCCTTACTGGCATTACGACGGTGGCGTTTTCCCTGGCACTGTGTTTACGGTGGCTACCCTTGGCGCAACCCGCGTTGACCTGTAATCAACAAATATAGTTCACTATTAGAAATAGGTGATAATAATATGACCAAGGTCATAGCAACGGTTGTGAACGCGGCCGGCAAGACAGTCAACGCGACAATGAGTGTCCGCCCCGAAACCGTCTACACGTCCGATAACATTACTACCGTTCCCGCTCCCGTGCGTGGCGATGCTGACGACAAGGGCAGGATTGAGGTTGAGGTAGACGCCAGCCACGGTGGCCGGTGGGCGATTGTCTTGAATGTTGCCGGCGTTTGGGCGCGTGAAGTCCGTGGGGCCGAATTGCCGGCCTCCGGTGACGTGCAGGTAACCTCCTTGTCGGCATGGAATGGCGGCAGCACCCCTGATCCTGGCAATCCCCGGCGGCGGCCGGAAACG
>ERZ1645004.15-NODE-15-length-37464-cov-11.329119_pt1 | contig 37464 bp, 58 predicted proteins | sample MGYA00579304_ERZ1645004 | MGnify/ENA primary metagenome ERZ1645004 (study PRJEB40715, sample SAMN01906944) | human oral metagenome | study: EMG produced TPA metagenomics assembly of PRJNA78025 data set (Human Oral Subgingival Plaque Microbiome).
TAAGATGAAAAATAAGCCAAAAATGATAGTCATACTTATTAGCATGGAATATAAAATTAAATTTTTCATAGTTTTACTCCTTTTTATTTTTTATATCAAAAAGTTGTTGACAAACAAAAAGAGATATTGTACAATATAACTATAAAAAGATAAAAGAGGTTATAACAATGAACAAACTTACAAAATCAATCCTAATCTTAGCAGGAGCAATTGCTTTAACAGGTTGTGGCCAAATCCACCCAACAGGTTATCAAAAATTGCCACAAGTTAAACAAGAAGTAAAAAATAAATCAAAATCTGCTTATGAAGCTGCTAAAGAAAAAGTTAAAGAATTTAAAGATAAACATTCTAATAATGAAACTGCTTCAAATCCATCAGGCTCAGATTATGATGAAAGCAAATTCCCCGATATGTATGAAGTTTTAGGAGAAGCTGAGATTGATGAAAGTAAATTCTCTACTACTTATTCTTATTCTCATGATGATTTAGACCGAACTACAACTGCATATGGATTAGTTAATTACAAAGCAGTAATGGACTCAAAAGGATGGCGTGCTGATTTTGAACCAAATTCTGAACCAAGTGGTTGGTATAAAGGAAAAGAATCTAATAACAAAAAAGTATCTGTAAAATTACCAACTGGTAAAATTTATAATGGTTACTTTTATAATCGGTCACATCTGATTGCTGACTCTCTTGGTGGCCGCTCATATAAATATAATGTAGTTACAGGTACTCGTCAACAAAACGTTGGCAACAATGGAAATGGCGGTATGCAATACATTGAAAAGAAAGTTGTGGATTATGTAGAAAAAACAAAAAACAATGTTTATTATAGCGTAGAGCCTTATTATGAAGGTAATGAATTAGTTCCTCGCTATGTAATTGTTAATGCTAAATCTGATGATGGTGTAATCAATGAAAAAGTAAAAGTATTCAACAATGCTTCTGGTTATGAAATCAATTATGCTGACGGAAGTTTTACTAAAAAATAAAAAGAGCAATTTAATATTGCTCTTTTTTAAAGTTCATTATAATGAGTAATATAAAATTCAATACCCTTTTTAATTCCATAAGCTTTTATTCTTCTAGCTCTTATTTCTTTCCATGTTAAATTGGGATTAGCTAGTTTAGTAATTGAGATTCCACTTCGTAGAGCTTTCCTAATCTCTCTCATTTGTCTAAAATCAAAATCCAAGTTGTCTATAATTTTAGGGTCAAAACCATCGTTGATGAATTTATCTATCTGGTGAAGTTCTATTAGTTTGAACCCTCGTTTATAGAAATAAAGCAATTCTTGAGTATTTTTTGAGTAGTAAAATAAGTCCATGATTTTATAGTTCATTTTTGGTTCAGCCCAACTCTTCCATTCCTTATCTCGATAAATACAGTACAAAAGGACTTGAATCTGTTTATCATTATATTCATCAAATGGAAAATCCTCTAAATTATAGCCTTCAGATAGAAGTGTTATTAAATAACGAATAGTCCAACTAGAAAATTTAGGCCTAATATATTTTTCTATTGGCAATCCTTTATCAATAGCTCCTTGAATTAAATTTTTTTCATAATTATCAAAACTATCTAAATTCATTTTTATTTCCTCAATTTCTTTTAGTAAATCTATTTTATCATTTTTTATATGATTTATCAATATTTCATTGACTTTTTTGTTTTTATATAATACAATAGAACTATAAAATAAAGAAAGAAGAAAATTAACTATGCAAAAATGGAATGAATTTAAACTAAATTATCCTAAAGGATTTTATATTAAAGAATATAAAGGCTACACATTTGTAGTATTCCAACATCCAAGAAGTGGCCACTTAAATGGTTATGTAGAACTTAAGCCTATTGATGAAGAACTCTTAGACCAAAATCAAATCAACAAATTAGATTGCCATGGGGGAATTACTTACCAAGGAAAATTGGATTGGATTTTCAAAACTCCAAAAGCAACATATATTGGATTTGATTGCGCTCATTTAGGAGATAAAACACCTTTTGTAGATGCCATCTTTCCAAATTTTGGTTTTAGCGACTTGATTTGTCCTAGTGAAATTTGGCGTGATGAAGCATATATTGAGGAAAACTGTAAATCTCTTATTGACCAATTGATTGAATTGAAGAAAGGATAATAAAAATTATGAATAAAACACCAGCTAAAATTATTTCATTAGCAATCTCCCTAATTGTATTTGCTATTTATTGGTATATGGCATTACCTGCTTTTAATTTAACAGATTATTATTTCTTAGGTGGAGTAATTCTATTTGCACTTGTCTATTATATTGCACTTGTACTACTTACTGAAGATGCTGATGTAGTAAAAACTGTTCCTAATATTGTAATCATTAGCGTTATCTCTATTTTTACAATTGGAGCAACTGTACTTTCACTCTTTGCTACTCCATTATTTCAAGCTAAGAATTATTCCGATTTGATTCAAGTTGAAACTAAAGAATTTAATACTGATTTTCCAAATACAGATATAAATAAACTTGCTTTGCTTGATAAGGATTCTGCTAAAAAGATTGGTAATTCTTTGATGGGTACTATTGATAAAGAATCCCAATTTGAGATTTCAGACGAGTACCGACAAATTACTATTAAAGATGAACCATATCGAGTTACACCACTAGGATATGCAAGTTTTATTCGTTGGTTGAACAATCGTAAAGACGGTATTCAATATTATATTAAAATCAATCAAACAACAGGTAAAGGCGAACTTGTTAAACTAGATAAAGGAATGAAATATACTGCATCATCTTACTTTACCGATGATGTGAGTGTAAAACTCCGTACTTCTTATCCTACAACAATGTTTGGCGACCCATCTTTTGAAGTTGATGATGAAGGCAATCCATACTACGTAGCTACTACTTATGTTCGTAAATTTATCTTTGGGCCAAAAGAACCAAATGGAGTAATCCTATTAAATGCAGTTACTGGAGAAACTAAAGAATATTCATTGAGTGATGTACCTGAATGGGTTGACCGTGTTTATTCTGCTACAAACGTTATTCAAAGAGTTAACCAACATTATACTTATAAAAATGGTTTTTGGAACTCAATCTTTAGTAAAGAGGGTGTTCGTAAAACAACAGATGAGTACAACTATATTACAATCGGTTCGGACATTTATCTTTATACAGGTTTAACTTCTGTTAATGCTGACAATTCTAATCTAGGATTTGTGCTTGTTAATATGCGTACTCGTGAAACTAATTTTTATCGCTTACCATCTGTTACTGAAACTTCTGCTATGAAATCTGCTGAAGGTGCAGTTCAAGAAAAAGGATATAATGCTACTGCTCCAATTCTTGCAAAATTAAATGGTCAAGCATATTACTTAGTTTCGCTCAAAGATAAAGGAAGTCTTATCAAATCTTATGCTCTTGTTAATGCTGAAGATTTCCAAAAAGTAACTGTTAATAGTAATATTAACGAATTGATTAAGAGTGTTACCGGAGAAGAAATTAGCAATATTGACGAAGCTGTTACTGGTGAGAAAGTTAAACAAAAAGAAAAAGTTAGTGGAAAGATTACTTCTATCAAAACACAAGTTGTTGATGGCACTACTGTTTATTACTTGAAAATCAATGATAAGATTTACAAAATCCAAGCTAATAAAAACACTCTTGATAAACTTCCATTCCTAGAAGTAAATCAAACTATCACTGCTGAAACAGATGAAAACAATTTCTTGTCAAATATTTCTTTTGAATAAAAACAATAAGGGTTACTTAGAAATGAGTAATCCTTTATTAGCTGCAGTTTAAACAACCTTGCTAAAATCATGAATTATTTATCGACTTGCCATATAAAATCGAGCTATGGACGAGCTACAGTCTCTGAGCAATGTTCAAGTCATTACTTTAATCTTTTTATTTTTCATTTGATTTTAGGAATTAAAATTTATATAATATAACTATAAAAGATGAAAAGAGGGAATCAAAAAATGAAATCACCTAATATTACAATTAAAAATATTACTACCAATAATCTACTTTTTGGAACGCAATTGGAGTGGAATATATGGCTATTTCCTGGCTATATTTTAGAAAATCCCGAAATGGTTCTTCAAGAAGTTAGAAAGCAATATCCCGAATCAGAATTTGAACTTTTAGATGTTCAAGCAGTAATGAATGTTCGAGCGCTATTCAATTCAAATATTAAATAACAATCAAAAGGATTACTTAAGTAGTCCTTTTTTATTTGAACTAAGTGAATAATATTTTGAGTTTTTGGTTATTATGTAGCGGAGTCTCTACTAACATTCTAGGTAACACTCATCTAAATTAAAGTCTAGAATAAGAAATCTAAATGCTAAACTTTACCATTAGTAGTAAAGTAGTAACAAGTTTTCACTAAAACTTATAAGTAACAAATTTCTTTTATTCAAAGCTTATGAGTAATAGTGCTTGATTTTATTACTCGATAAAGCATAATTCTTCAAGGTTAAAACTTTTAAGTAAATAATTCATTGTAAAAAATTCATTCTATTTATTTCTCAGAAATTACTTCTGTTTTATTCATTGTTCTTAATTTGAGCTGTTCTCATAGAATAATATTTTGAGTTTTTGGTTATTATGTAGCGAAGTCTATACCAATAAACTAGGCTACAATTTCATACTCTATAAGTAATATTACTAACTAATTATTCTATACTCTATTAGCATTAGATGAGCTTTTTTATTTGATGAGTATTTATTCAGAGCACTTATATTTATTACTTGAAGAACAACAGTACTAATTCCAATTACTTAAGAAGTACTTAAGAAGTTAATAAGTAGAATAGCTGATTTTATTTCTATAAGTTATGATGATTTATTTTCACTATCCTTATTATTTCTATATTTCTAGCTGTTTTATAGAATAATATTTTGAGTTCTTGGTTATTATGTGACGAAGTGTAATACTAACTATTTAGGCCTTAATGCAAGCATTTATTACTAATTCATATAGAATAACCATAAAATCTAATTAAATTTAGAAGTAATTCCCCTTAATTTCTTTTAGATTTAATTGAGTTACTCTAAAATTTTATTTTTTGCTAAAAAAGACACTACAAAAGTAACCTGACTCTTAATGAAAAAAGCAAGTTGTGTTATATGAGGAAAAGTCAAGCTGAGCTCAAGCTTATTCTATTGTTCTATCTATTTGTTATGCAGCTAATAAAGTAGTACTTGTTGAATTATTGTTAAGATTCATTTCAATAACTCTATTTAGCTTTTCAGCAATATAAAAATTATTTCTTGGTAGAATAGTACTGAAATCAGTATATTCCATTTCGAAAATAATACTATCTGTTAATTCATTTAATAAAGGATTTAAAATACTTCTAATAAATGATTCTACTTCGATTGAAGTAGCAATAGTATTCTTTCCGTAAATCTCATTTGTTAATCTTGCTGTTTCTTTGTCTAATCTATGAATAGTTGTATAATAACCATCTCTACTACTATTAAATCTTAACTCTTTAATGATTGAGCTTAATTCATATGCAAGATTAACTTTAGCAATAGTTTGATTTTTGTTATTATTTTCTAATTTATGAATAGCTAGGTAAGTATCAATTAAATCATTACTACTTGGATAGATTCTAGACCTATTCTTAAATCTATATAGTAAAGAAGTAATAGAATAATTAGCGTAGCTGCTCTTTGTAAATACTTTATTAGTAGCTAAGTTTGATACTGTTTTGATAAATTGCTCTTGTCTTTTATTTTTTCTATAATCATTAAAATTAGTCAAGATACTTTGTGCAAATTCATCAGAACCAGTATAGCTACCATTTTTAACGAGTGCTTTTCTTTGGATTAGAACAACATTATATCTATCATAAAGAGCAAATGCTTCTTGGACTACTTTTTCTAAAGAAATTTCCAATTCATTAGATAAGAAAGCAGTTTTAACTGAATTGTTAATAGCTCTGAATCTTTGGAAGAATTTAGCTACTTTTTGAAGTTGTTTTTCTTTAGTTACACTCCAATGAGTAGCATTTTCTAAAGTAGTAATAATATTAACTGCTTGTTCTAATCTTTGTATTTGTTTAATAGCTTTTTCTGTATGAGTTATTTTTTTAGGTTTTTGTTTTTCTTCATCTAAAGTTACTTCAGAGATAAATTGATTAACGTAGTTTAAAGGTCTTTCCATTAAATCATTACCGCTTCTCAAGCGTTTAAAATTCATAACATAATTATTATGAGCTGGATATGAGAAGAATTTAGTTACTTTCTTTTTAGCTTCAGCATATTGTTTTTCTCCAACAATACCTCTCAAACGAAGCTCTTTCGCCAATTCATCTTGATTAGCATAATAGTAATCTTGATTTTCAAAATAAACGGCTGCAACAGAATTAGTAGGATTAACATAAGTTCCGTAGCCATGACCATAATTCAATCCACATTCAACATAATAAGCTTCTTCAGCAGCTTTGTGAGCGCTATTGATATACTTATTACGTTTAATATAATAGAATCCATGGTCTCTCTTAAAAGTACGGTGGTTATATCCCACATTACCTTTTAATTTACGAATTTCGGAAATAATTTCTTTTACTTCCTTATTCTCTAAAGGTTCATTTAATTGTTTATTAAATGCTTTAAGATTACTTGCAATATTACGAGTATATCCTAAAATTGTGAGCATTTTGCCCCTACCTTTAAGAGCCTTGGCTCTATAACCTCTAACTATCTCATCTCTCCTTTCGTCTTGTTGTTGTAACAATCTTTTAACTTCTGAAACATTTTTCAGAATAGATGCTTTACTACTTGATAAAAGTTTATGAGGGGTTGAGGATAAACGAAACAGCTTATCGAAATCTTCCAAAATTAAATCTGTATGAGATAATTGATTTTGTGTTGCAATCAACTCATCAAGAATTGAGGAATCTTCGATAAACATTTTAACCTTATTGTACAACCCACTCGGCAAATCGCCACGGAATAAATCGACAAAGTTGCTAATTGAGATTAAAAAATCTTGATAAGTGACTTTGTCTTTTTTTATTCTAAAAGCTTGTACAACGGCTTTATTTTGAGATGTGTAGAATTTAGTTCTACAACCGGGTACACTCATTTTTTGCATAATACTTTGTGTTGTATTAGCAGCCCCTTTCTTTTTGTATTCTTCGGGAATGTGAGTAGTTAATCCTAATAAATAAGTGAAAATATAACTAATTACATCTTTAATATTTTTCAAATGGAATTTAGTCAATTGTGTTAATTTAATAGGTTTATCAAAGTTAAAATACACATGAAGTCCATTACCTGAATTTACAACCATATTAAAAGGTAAATAATTATAGTAACGCTCCATTACAAATTCTAAATTCTGAATTGTTTCTATATTAGTTGGGTCTACATCTAAAACTAAGCTATGTAGATAATCTAATTCTTTATTTTTAGCACTAGTACCTGGCGCAAAATAAACTCTAACATTGTTAATGTTAAGTCTAGTTAAATCAAGTTTATCATTATCATCATTAAGGAATCGACCGGTAATTTTCCAAATGTCTTTATTTCTTAAGTCTCTATCTGCAACATAAAAAGGAACAGATTGAGTTGATTTAGCTTGAGCTTTCTTTTCGAGCTTTTTAGATGAAATACAAGTAACATCATCTAAATCTTGTATTTTATCTAAAATAAAAATTTGACGAGTAGCTTCTTCTTTGCTGATTGGTTCAAAGTAATTACTTAGAAATTCATTCTTTAAGCTGTACTCTTCAAATTTTGATAAGTTACTCATATTTAGCTCTCCTTTTTAATTTTTTCTTTTTATATCACTTAAGTTTTTACAGAGAAAGTTCTTCCCTAAAAGAGAAGAACTTTTATTTTTACATTGGTTCAATTTTTGAAATAAAATCTTGGAATTGTTGATTTGTGAAGCTTTTCTTAGCCAATTCTGAAACAATTTTCCAAGCGTTTTCATCAGTGTAGTAATATTTTTTCAAGAAGTCAAAGTTCAAATTGTTATAAACAGCATCTTCTAAGATTTCCATTTGTTTTTCATAGGAGTAATCTGGGTGATTGTTGCTTACACCTGTAACTTATTGTAACAAATAAGTGAGTTGCAAGGTAATACCTCAGAAAGAGGACGAACTCCTAATTCAACTTGAATTGTTGAATCAAGTACATTCGCTAGAAATGACACAATTTGACCATTTCCTTTTAATATATTTACTTTCTCTTTTATTTCTTTTTTGTTTGATTTGGGTTTAACTCTTTTGGTCTTTGCCTTTTTAGGCAAAGATTTTTTGAGTCTAATATTAGTAGAACGAATAGCAATATTGAGAGCTGCTAATAAATCCCTATCAATCTTACCGGTTGTAAATTCAATAGTTCTACCATTAACTATTCCGATTTCTTTTGTGATTGGATGCTCTTTACTTGTATTAAATGCAGAAACCTTTTTCACCTCAATTCCATACATAGTTGCTTTCTCTATAATTTTAGAATGGATTTGAGAGTGGTTCCATTTCCCGCCTTGAGAATTTAACCAAGATAAATCCTCAATATGAATTGTTTTACATTTTTGCTCTAATGCTAATTGTACAATTTCATTAGATAAAAGTTTTGCTTGATAATCTTTAGTGTTGGTAATCTTAGTTTTGATGCTAGAATAAAGATTTTTCCATAATTCATATTTAGGTTGGTTTGTTAATCTCAAATCTTCATAAGATTTAATTTTGTCATATAGGATTTGTTTATTTTCGTAGAGTATATTGATTTTATATTCTGTTTCTTGACTACGTTTAGTATTGATAATTTCATTACTGAAATTACCTTTTCTATCAACTATAACAGAACTAAATAATTTAACTTTACCTATATCCACACCTAAGATTTTATCTTCTAAACCATAATTCCCCACTTCATATTCATAAGAGCAAATACCCATATATTGATTATCTCTTTTACGTTTAATAAATCTAGGCTTAGCAATTCTGCCTGTAAATCTTTCATCTATACTACTTGGAAAAACTATTTCATATTCAATCCAATCTTTTTTGCTCACTTTTATTTCACAAATATTACCTTGTTTCATTCTGAATATTTGCTTTTCTGAAATAGTATAATCAAGATTGAATACAGCGCTTCGTGCTAATTCGGGTATAGAATTACTACGTTTAATATTGGCAATTCTACTTCTTGTTGGGTAAAGTTTTAATTTATGCAATGATTTGAATAGTTCTTCATTGATGTCGAAGTCATTCTTAACTAATTCATTCCAAATGATGATTGCTTCTTGTTTTGACTTTATTTCTCGTCTAATATTTTCAAACAAGATATAGGAATGCCAGGTCTTGTTATGTAGCGGCCATTCATTTATTCTAAATTTAAGATTATCTCTTAAATCTCGCCAAACATCACCTCTATGTTTAGACAGGTCTATCTTATCTAAAATAGCTCTTGTTTTATCATTAGAAAGAATAAAGTTCAATTCATTTTGAAGAAAATCATAAATAGGAATGAGCTCTAATGGCATATTTATATTAAAACTCTTCCATTGAACTTGTTTCTTCTTCATTTAACTCCTTTATAATACGTTCTGTTTTTGCTTTTCTTTTACTTCTTGTTTATATTCTTTTAATTCTATTTCAAGCTCTTTGTCACCAGGATTTTCTTCTAATTGAGTTAAGTAATATTTAACTTGATACTCAGCGTCATAGATTTCTTGTGCTTCCATTTCATAAGGATTCATATAAAAAGCTCCTTTTATTTTTATTATTCTTTTTTAGCAGGTTGAACTAATAAAAACAAGCAAAAAATTTCATTGCTTGTTTAAGTGATTTTTGGAGTTTTAGCTAAGTCTTGAACTGATTTTGATGGTTGTTATATCGAAATATAAGTAACGCTAAAACAGTTAAAACTGATTTTCTATAAATGTATCGACCTTATAGTAAAACAGCTTAGAGTTGCTTATTTTCAGTTCTGAATATAGCAAAAAAGAGAGCAGATTTTCTCTGCTCTCTTTTTATAAAGTAGTTATTGTAATAGTAGTACCATCTTTAAGTTTAATCCATTCTTTTTTGCTTCCTTTTTCAATTAAAGCTAGAAGATTTGAAATATAACCTTTTTCTTTTGAAGCAACAAAAGATGGTGGAATGTAAGAAGTAATTTCACCTTCATAGATGATAACACCATTTAGCTTAACAATAATTTTCATGATTTTACCTTTCTTAGTGTAGCGGTAAAATTTTCACAAAAATCTAAATTTATTTAGGACGGTGCCGACCCGCCATTTAGGCAATCTTTTACTTTCTATTCTTTCAAATTGTACGGTTTGAAAGAATTTGATTTCAGCCATTGCCCGACTCGTAAATCCTTTCCTGGGTTAGAATTTTAAGCCTTCCACTATCAGTACTGAGCTTACTAAATAAATTATAGTTATATTATAACAAATTGATTTAAAAAGTCAAATATTAAGCAGATTGAAAATCTTTGCCTTTAGAGTATAGAAATTCATCACGAATTACTCGAGCATAAGATTGCCCAATATTTTCATAAAGACCATGTTCTTTAGCGTCTTTAATCAATTGTTTTTCAGCACGTTTAAGAGCAGTTTCAACTTTTTTACAATTTAGTACTTCGAATTTAATTACATCTCTCATTTTTATTTCCCTCTTTTTTCATTTCTTTATAGTTATATTATATAACAAATTATTTAGTTTGTCAACAAAATATAAAAATAAAAAGCATAGATTTTGCTCTATGCTTATTTAAACAATTTTTGTAGAAGAGTTTTCTTTGGTTCTTCTCGTTCTTGAAGTTCTTCTTTTAGTTTTTGATAAAACTCTTTTTGAGCTTTGTATAGTGGTGATTTAGCTTGAGTATCGCCATTTGCTTTCAATTCATCTTCATACCCCCACATATAGAAGTAATCTGCGTATTCAGCAAATGGAGTAAGAGAGATATGATGAGCAAACTTAAAATCAGAGAATAAGCTGTTTTTCAAGTATTTATGGCCAAGTCGCTCTGAAATCCACTCCATATACAAGTCATAGATTAGACCAACAATCATTTTTTCAGGCATAGTAAGTTCTTGATAGCGTTTTTCTTTCATTTTGTAAAACCTCTTTTTCTATGCTGTAATTTCTTCATAAGTTACTTCTACTGGACGACCAAGTGCTTGTGCTAAAGCTTTTTTATAATTAGAAGTAAAACCTTTAATTGTTTTTGGGGTAGAATTGATTGAATTATCCCATGTGCGACCAGTCATAAAAGCATGTTTTGTTGTTTCAAGTAATTCTTCTATTGTTCCTTTAAGTGTAATAGTAGTAGTACGATTGTAAAGTCCATAAACAGTTCTTGTTACTTTATAAATTTTTTGTTTAGCCATTTGAATTTCCTCTTTTCATTTTATAATCTTATTGTACAATAAAAGTTTTATATTGTCAACAATAAAACACAAAAAATAAAAAATATTTTTAAAACTTAAAAATATTGATTTTGAGAGTTGCTTAGACTTATTTTAAGGGTTGTTATATCGAAATATAAGCAACTCTAAAACTGAAAAATCGTAATTTCGATAAATGTATCGACTCTACAGTAAATCAGCTTAGAGTTGCTTATTTTCGCTTTAATGACAATTTCTAATCTTTTTCAACTTCAATAAATTTATTTAAGAATGATTGTAAAGATTCAAAATCTGACTCGTAATTGTTCAAGTTGATAATTTCCTCTTTTGAAATTACTGTATAATAATCTTTTTTATTAAGATTTTCAATAATTAGTAAATCTTCAAAAGTGTAAGTTTTATAAGCTAAGCCAAATTTATTACCCATTTTTGAAGTACATTTAATCTTTTCATTTTCAATCAATTCAAGAACGTATTCAACATTTTTAACTAAATAAGATTGGGTACATTCACCTTCATTCAAAACTTCTAAACAAAGTCCTTTCTCTTTTGCGCTTTTCAAGATTAGTTCTTTTGTGAAATCTTGAGTTTTCTTGATGATTTTCTTGACCTCCAAAGCAATGTCTTTATTAAAATTTAAAATTTCTTTATTCATAACAATCACCTCATTTTCTTTTTTATCACGAATTATTACCAGAAATCATTTTCTTGTTTTAGTTTTCTGCTAAATTTGAATAGCACATTCAATACAATTGTATCTGAGCGACCTAAATAGCCAAATTTATGCTTATACTTATATTTATCTTCAAAGTGATAGTAAATCATATCCCAGTTTATATATGGATTATTTAAATTCTTTTCCATAAGTTTGATAAATTCTTCTTTATTAACATTTTCATCTATATTATATTTTTCATCAAAATTTGATAAAAATTGAATCATAATATATAAATCACTGTAATAGACATATAAACGTTCCCAAGATGTGTCTTTAGATTTTTTAAGAACATCTGATAGTTTTCGATAGCCATCTATTTCAAATATATCCCACCTATCTCTACCAACACGTTTAAAATTAGCGAAATTTCCAATATAAGCATTTTCTATAAACTCAGGATATGTTCTCATTTTTATTTCCTCTTATTTTCCTTTATATTTTAAATTGTATAATAATCTTTAATGTTTGTCAATAGAAAAATTAAAATGAGAATGACTAACTTAGAAGTAACTTAAAAAGAGCTTATTTAATATAAGCTCTTTTTTTAGTTTAACAAATTGGTTTTCGAGAGTATTTGGTCAAATCCAAACTATAATGGTGGTCAGTGTTTTTATTATCCCAAACAGTAATAACTTCATTATTCATTAAGGAATAAACTAGAACTAAATCATATTCAGAATCATTTTTCATATTCTTTCTAAGTACTACTCTCTTATCAGTTAAAATATTGTTTGTGTAAATTCGTTTAAACTCAATAAAATCCCCAGTTAACAAAGTATCAATCAAATCACCTTTATTTAGTTGTATAGGAAATTTTTGTTTAAACCTTTGTAAAAATGATAACTTAATTTGGGTAGACTATCATCACAATCTTTCTTAATTATTGGACGAACCACGTTATCTAAATAAGCTCTTTCATTTCTGTTCATTTGTTTAATGTGTCTTTTTTCTGTTATAATGTATTTTCTCATTCTTTTTTCCTTTTACTTTTGTCTTTCATTTTAATTATATCTTTTTTCTTTTGAATAGTCAAAAATTTTTGTAAATATCTAAAATTGAATTGCTAATAACAATTTCTATTTTTAGCAAACTAGGCTACATTCACGGTTAAAATCGAGCCTAAATATTCGTAAAACTTGCTACATTCTTAGCCGAATACTGGCTAAAATGTTCGTGTTTAATTTTATTTTCGTTTTTATTGACAAAAACAAAAATTTATTGTATAATGATTAAGAAAGAAAATATGAAAGGACATTTTATAAAATGACTTATGTAAAGATTAACGGAGCCTGGTACAAGGAACTACAATTCAAGGAAGAATATACTTCACAAGAAAAACTCTATCTTTGGTATGTTGATTTAATTCACAAGAAAAACTTAATGATTCGTCTTGCTAATAATATTGATTTGTTGGAACGAATGCTAAGCAAATTACCTAAAATGGAAGATGAATTACGAACTCATAAAACTTTATATGTAAATAAGGTTGGCGGTTTCTTTATGAAAACTGATAATGACGAAATCGAAGATTATGATTATTCTGAAACTCGACCATTTGTAGAAAATGAAGGCTTGTGTGGATGGCTCAGTGAAGATGGCAAATTTTATGAAACTGTCTATGGAGCTCACTCAGAAGTATTAAGCATTTATGAAAATGAAATTAAAAATGCTATTTATTTCAGTTATGGTAAAGATGTTTACAATGAATTGTTTGAGATGGTTATTAAAAATACAGATTCATTAAGTAAAGAACAAGAAGAATGGCTTAATGCTAATTATTTTGCTTTGTCTGAAAAACAACAAGAAATTGTAAAAGGATTTTAAAGGGAAGACTTATAAAAATGGTTAAAGAAGTTACTGCTTACAAAGATGAAATTACTGGAAAGATTTTTAAAACTTTTGAAGAAGCTCAAAAATCAGAAGAAAAAGCAAAACGATTAACAGAAGAAAAAGAAATCGAAAGCTTTGCTAATGATTTAGCAAAACGTTATGGTTATTCAAGTTGGACCGGTCTAATTTTCTATCTCAATAACAATATTGACAAAATTAAAAATGCTGCAGTAAAAATTCGAGTAATTGAACTCAAAAAACGACTCACAAGCTTTCCATTAACAGAAGTACAAAATCATTTAGAATCAATTATTACTAAAGCTTTTTCTGATGTCAAAGATGAAAAAGTCACTGTAAGAGTCATTCTTGATAAGAAAGAAATCAAATCATATAAAATTAAAGACCATGAATTTGATGAAAGTAAAGTAACATTTAATGGCTTTAACACTAAAAATCATTATCTAGGATTAACTTCAAAATCTAATAATGAGTATTTTGTTTATTTCTATTCTTATCCCATTCATGAAGCAGACTTTATGAAAACACTAGAATTGTTAGATAAATACAAGATTAAAGATTGCTATGAATATATGAGTATTATTAAATCTGATTATGTTGATGGTTTGACTAAAGCAGACATTTATAGAAATTTGAGCAATGGTGGTGTAGATAATTGGGGCGGCTATGACTATGCTATTGAATTGGCAGAAGAAGATGAAAAAGAATGGTATCTATTAACACCAGAAGAAAAACTTAGTTATTTATACGCTGCTGGAGTTGATAACTGGGGATATTACTATGAATCTAAATCAAGTGGATTTGATTATGATAATTTAGATGAATCACTTCAATATGAATATTTCAAAGATAATGAAGATTTATTGGCTGAAAGATGGGAAAACTATACCAAGTTCAAAAAAGAACTATATGATTTGTAAGATAAGAAAGGCATTGTAAAATGACTCATGAAGAAAAACTAGAATTTTTAGACCGGAAATGGAAGTCTACACTTTCTAATGAGTATTGGAGAGAAGTAGAGCGATTGGCAAAGTTAAAAGGAATTACTTATAAGAATAAGAGATTATTTAATGATAATATTAAGATTTCATTGAGGTCAGAGGGGAGTTATACATTTTTGGTGTATTCTGAGGATAGAGAATTTCCCTTTATTGATAGATATGGCCTTCAGGTGTGGAAAATGTGTTGAAGCATAGTCAGACATACCAATTCATACTTCTACAATATAAGAAATTTTTGTTATATTCATTTTCCTCGGGTGCGTATTCTTTCACCAACATTCCAATAAGAATTATTCTCTCCGAAGAAAGCAATAACTCAAATCACAGAGGTTGATTGTTCACCCATTCTTATTTAACGAGCAAGTGCCACCCACACTTCGCTCAATTGTAATATAAATTACTAACTTTTAATTAACGTTATTTACCATAATAGGCTAAATTCAAAATAGCATTTTCAGTTCTGTCTTGAATTGTTCCACAATTATAACAAACATAAGTATTATGGTCGTTACCATATTTATCTCCCCATAAGAATAATTTTTCATCACCTGTTTTAATATGACCACATTCAGAACAAGTTTGAGTGCTTGGGAAGAATCTGTCAGCTAATACAAATTCAACATTGTTATATTCTTCAGCTTTGTTAATCATCTTTTGTTTAAAACGTCCAAAAGCATTTCTATGTAAGGATTTACATAACCTTTTGTTCATTTTCATAGAATTTACATCTAAATCCTCAATAACAATTCTATTGTAATTAGTAAAGAAATATTTAACTATATTATTCAAATTAGTTTCTTGAATATTATAAGCTTTAGTATAAGCATTATTCAACTTGGTTATCGCTTCATGATAGCTTTTACTATGAATATAATTTGGATTTTTATTTCTTTTCTTAGAGATTACTTTTGAATAGAATTTAATTTTATCATATTGTCTAAGTAAAGATTTAGATAACAAATAAAATTTATCATATTCTTTATTTAGACCATCTTTCTTTAAGTAATCAATAGAGCCGACATTTACATCAATACCCGTAGAATGTTTAGATGGTGTAAATTTTTCTTCAATTGGTATTTTAACAGTTATGGTAACATACCATTTATTATTTTCAACAGAAACAGAGAAGTCATCTGTTATTTTACCATTGAATCTTAATTCTTCAACCATTTTGATTCTAGTAAATCTATATTCTGGTGTAGATTTTTGAGATTTTGGTAATAAGAGCCATTTGCCTCTTATTCTTATATCCCTTAAAGTAATACTCTTATGAGATTCAATCTCTTTTTTCTTTTTATATTTAGGTTTCTTGTGATTAGGCATACTTGGATTGAAAAAGTTATTCCAAGCTCGACATAAACTATCAAATTGAATTTCTCTTACGTTAGAATTGAAATTATTTTCCCAATCAAACTTTTTCATTTTTCTCAAATTGTTAGTACTAGGATAATAATTCTTATTTAATTCTTTTTGAGTATATAATCCAGTAGCTTTCATCTCTTTATAGATTTTATATTGAGCATTTCTTTCATCTATTGCTCTGTTCCATACAGAACGTTGATAGTCATAATATTTTTGAAAGACATCTTGATTATGTTTATTTGGATAAATTCTAATTTTGTGAGTTCTAATTATAATAGGAATTGCACTTCCAATTTTTTTATTTCTGCTCATTGATTTCTTTCAATTCCTTATTGATTTCTGTTTTGTATTTTCTAAGCCCATGATTTCTTTCACCAAATACATGAAGTATAGATAATAAGTCTTCGGTTAATTCTTCTTCGGGACTGGTTTGTTTTTGATTCAAAACGATTATTTCTGTGCCGTAAGAAGCACAAAATTCTTCAAACCATTCATATCCGAAACGAACAAATCTATCTTTGTAAGTTACATAAATTTTATCTATTTCGTTATTTTTAACTTTCTTTAATAAATTGCTCCAGTTTTTTCTTTTATAATTTAATCCACTTCCAATATCCGTATAGATTTCATCTAATATTACGCCATGACTTAAACTATATACTGAAACAAATTCTTTCTGATTTTCTAAATTCTGTTTTTGTCCTTGAGTTGATACTCTACAATATCCGACATTTTTTCGTTTAGATTTTGTTTCACCTTCTAAATTTAGCACTTTATTCAAATCTTCATCAGTATAATACCTTTGATTAGTAGGGGTTCTTTTTGATTTTAGCACATCAGTTCTATCCCATCTTTGCAAAGTGCTTATACTTACTCCAACTTTTTCTGCAAATTCTCCAACTTTATAAATAGTCATATTTCACCATCCTTAATTATATTTACATATAATATCAGAAACTATTTATTTCATAAATACCTGAAGCCAAAAGAATTGATTAAACTTTTCCTTAAATTTGAACAGAATTACAAACAAAGAGAAGTTTTCGAACTTGAATTTTTAAATTTATTAAAATAAAAAAGAGGCTATATTAAATAGCCTCTTTATTTTTCATTGTCAACATCTACTGCTCTGAACATTTGGTTATAACGTTCTTCATCTTCTTGGTTGTCCCTTACTACTTTAGCTAATGTGAATGAACTTGAAATCAATCCTACGCTACCCATTAAGTAATAACCTTTTACCATCAATGGTTCTTTAAGTGTGTATAATCCAATTGCCATTAAGATTACAAAGAAAGCGAAAGAACCCCATGCCATGAAAATGAATGATGATGTGTTTCTATAAGTTTTCTTTTTTAAATTGTTCATAAGTAAAATTTCCTTTTTTATTTTGCCATATCAGTATTTACTTTATTTTTACAAAATTGTTGACAATGTAAAATTTTTATTGTATAATGAATATAGAAAATAAGAAATAAAGAGGATATAACTCATGGAAAATATGATTGATTTAGCAATGAAAACATTGAATAAAGATTATAAAAAGAGAAACGTAGCAATTAAGAATTTTTTAGATACAGTCCTTGATTACTATGAAAATGGAACTGAAGATGAAATTGGGTTGCTCTATTGGCGTTTGGCTACTGATGAAGATAACACTAATCGCTTAATTTTCCGTGATTTTATCATTGCGTTTTCAAATAATTTCAATACAAATAAAGAAGTAGTAAAATTGGAAATCTTTGGTAAAGACACTTATATTATTAACGAGGGCTAAGAAAATGAAATTAAATGAAATGAAACTTGACGATTTGCTCTATATGAATCTGCATATGCTTTCAAAGAAGCTTTTTAATACTATTGATTACAAAGAAATTAAGAAAGAGCACTTTATTTTAACAGAAAAAGAAAAGACAGGTTATAAAGGAATAAAAGGACCAACTGGACGATATGAAGAAATTCCAGTATATGAACTCATAAACAAACCTATTTCAAAAGCTAAATATTATGAGCTGAAACGAAATGGAAAAACAGTTCAAAAGAATATTATTAAAACAACTTTAACCTATAAAGATGAATATGAAAAAATTCTAAATTCAAAAGCAAATGACAAAGAAAAAGCATTGAACAAACTTTATAATGATTTCTATGACCTTGCTGATGAATATATTAAAGAACTAGACCAATATAAATGCTTCTTAAGTGAAGATTACCTAAACAGAGTGGAAACTAATTTGAAACCAACAATGAAACACTATATTACTAAGATTTTAAACAAATAATAAAATAAGAGCCATGTGCTCTTTTTATTTTATAAAATTGTTGACATCTTGAAAAATATATTGTACAATATAACTACAAACAATAAACGAAAGGTAAAAAAATGAAAAAATTATTTGGAACACTAATTGTTTTACTAATGTTCTTAACGCCAAGCACTGCTCTTGCTCGTGGTGGACATGGCGGAGGACATGGTGGTGGGCATGCCCATAGCAGTCACTCATCTCATCATTCTGGTAAAAGCTCGAGTAAGTCAAGTTCTAATAAAAGCTCTAGCAAAAGTCCTAATGGAATTTATGACCCAAGTAAGAATGCTAGGAAATCTAATTCTACTGATTCTAACTCAACAAGCCAAACTAAAAAGGGCTTTAATCTCTTTGGAAATCCAAAACCTAAAAAGATAGTATCAGCTGCACCTGTAGAAACTTGGAAATCTTCTATACCAAGAAATAATTATATAGTGCCAGCAGAAAGTACATTCCTCTATCCAACTATGACTCAGAGATTATTATATATGCCACATTATAGTTATTATAATAGTGAAAATTTGAGCAATCATAAAGAAGATAATTCAGAATATGAAACTTTAGCTTTGTTTTTAGTTTCTGTTGTTGTAATTGGCCTGTTCATGTTTTGTGCTTGGTTATTCCTCTTTAATTAAAAATACTCAGAAAGGATTTAATAAAATGATAAAGAAACCGAGATTAGTAAATTCTCAAACAATAACTGTTTATAGATATGGAGCAATCCATGAGGAAAATCATTTTATTTTAATGAATCCAACAAGCAATTTTAAAATAGTTTCAATTAAGAAAGATAGATATTGTGAAGAATGTTCTAAACTAATTAAAGCTCAATCAAGATGCTACACAATCAATCCTAAGGATAAAGGTCGTTGTTGGGTTTGTTTTGATTGTATGCCAGAGCATGGAACAAAAGAAGAATATAAAATTGGTGAGAGAATTGGTGATAAAAACTATTATTATTCAGATGAAAAAGATGAATGGGGGCGCCATAAATCTTATGGTAAATGTACAGAAGATGAAAAAGAATTTTATGAAGATGAAACAGAAGAAGCAACTTATTGGGATGCAATGTCGGCTGTATATGATGATTTTTAAAAAGAGCTTATATAGCTCTTTTTTATTTTAATTTTTTTGATAAAGTTGTTGACAAAAGATGTTTTATATTGTATAATGAATATAGAAATAAGGAACAAGGTGAAAACAATGACTATTATTAAAAACTTACTATTGATGATTTTAATTACATTTGGATGGGTAATCTTTCCATTCCTAACACATTTTATTGTTGAAGATTGGTTAATCGCAATCTTTTGGGGAGAACTTGCTTATGGAGTTTTCTTCCTAGTGCAGACAGCACTTGTAGGAAATCAAGAATATAGAATTTATAAATAAAAGGAGAATTAAAATGAAAAGTATCGCAAAGGTAGTTGAGACTTACAATGATGGTAATTATGTGACAATTTTGCTTTTTAACGAGGCTACTAAAAATGGCTTCTATTATGAATTTGAAACTTCAAATCTAGTAACAAAATGGAGTGAAATTTTAAAAGATTTGAATGAGTTGGATAATTCTAGTTATCCTAAATCTGCTACTGCAATTAGTAGAGCTTTCAACAATGAAGATGAACTGATTAGTTATTTTGAAGATAATATTTTATAAGGAGTGGAACAATGCAATTTATTTTAGCTACATTTGATAATCAAAGAAACTTTCGCTTAGAATTATTTGATTCTAAGAAAGAAGTTTTAGCATTTCTCAAAAAAGAAAAATGGGAGCTCTACAAATCTCCAAAGATTGAAGAATGGGAAAGTTGTACTGAAGTTACTCTCATTGGTTATAAAGGAATTTTATGTGAAGTTTATTTAAGAGTAGTAAAAGGATAAAAATATTTTTATCCTTAATGAATATAGTTATAAAAAAGAGCTATAAATAGCTCTTTTTCTTTTTGTCTTGAACTGTAAAATAAGCGTTTTTAAGCTGTTTTTGTTACATTTATCGAAATTACATTTTTACTGTTTTAGCATTAACTATATGACGATATAACAACCCTTATATTTAATTAGAGCATTTGCTAAAAATAAAAAATACTCTTTAAAGCTTTTTACTTACTTAATTCAGCAAGTGAGGCTCGTAAGAGCTCACGAAGCTGGTTATTTATTTTGTTATTTATTTAGTTGTTTATTAGTTATTTATAGTTATTAGCTGAAAAAGCGCTGTTTTATCAAACGCTTTAACTGTTATTGCTCAACGGTTTACAGCAACTGCAAAACAGCGTAATGTCAAAAAACAGTATTTTACCCCTTTTTATCAGTATTTTTGGGTCGAAATTGAGTATTTTAGGGCTTTTTTTTGAGTATTTTTAGGCCTATTTTGAGTATTTTACCCCTTTTTTGAAATAAGTCATTGAGTATTTTGTCCTATTTTTCATCAGTATTTTTGGGCCGATTTTAGATTTTTATAACTGAGTATTTTATCGATGATTTTGAGTATTTTTAGGCTTTTTTACTCAAAAAAATAAAAGAATTAAAAATCCTTTTCTTTTATGAAATTCTAATCTCTGCATGGTCGTCTTTTTTAGACCTGAATTTACTGCATCTCTTCAAGTTGATACAAATAACGTAGTTCAAGACATGATGATTTATTAAGAATGAAGCCTTTATAGGGCTTCTTTTTATTTGACTAAAAATAGTAAATTTGTTAGAATGAAAATAAAAAGGAGTTACTATATGAATCCAAGTTTTTATACAAACATAGAAGATTTGATGAATGAAATAAACCAAATAAATAACGAAATTTATCCAACTAATCTACATATTACTGAATTTTATAAAATTAAGAATGTATTCAATTATAAGTGCGGCACAATTTATTTTGAAATAGTTTACTCATACAAAACTAATCAATTCAGACTAAACAAAAGAAATCCATTCAAAGAAAAAGAATATTATATTACTCTTAATGAAGCAAAAGATTTAAAAGAATCATTACTAGCTATTGTTCTTAACCTAATCGAACAAAGCACTACAAAGGAAGCTAAAAGAAATCTAATTTATTCAAGAGCTACTGAATATGAAGAAGTTTTAACAATTCTTGATAAATTAACTGAAGATAGTGCGATTCAAGAATATTGGAATTTACTTATTACTCCCTGGTTAATGAATAGTGATAAATCTATTCAAGAAAGAGTTAATATTGAAGTTACAAAATTTGAAATCGTTACTGGTGCTAGTGAATTTCTCAAAAAGAAACTCATTCAAAAAGAATTGCTGCCAAGTTGTGGAAAAGTCAAGAAAGAAATAGAAGCTAAACTTAACATTCATGAGATTTTAGAAGATGCTTCAAGAGATATACATCCACTCTTAAAAGTAGGACTAAATACTACTTTCTATTTTGAGATTAAGAAAGATTCTATTGAGCCAGAATTTACTAACTTCTTTTACGAAATGCTTCTTAATAACAAAGTAAGTTCTATTCAAGAATTTATTAAATATATTGAAGCCAATCTTGAAAGCTTATATATTTCTGCTGTAAAAGAATATTTCTACCAATTGTTAATTCAAAATTATACTTTCACAACAAGTTGGCATTTTGATAGAACTGTTGAAAGAGCAAAAGAAGAATTTAAGTTTAGTATTTCTGTTCTGAATAATGGTGAAACTTTCAATCTAGGATTTTCAGATAAATTTGACAGCTTCCTTGTTTCAGAAGAACAAAATTACAATATTATGCTAGAGGGCAGTTACAAAGATAAAGTCTATTTCAGCAAAGGTTCTATTAAACCAACATTCAGTCATAAAATTATGAATAGCTATTTTGGATTGGAAGATATAAAAGAAATTAAAGAAGCTTATATTTATTTAGACAAAACACTTGCTAGATTGAAAAATGCTTTATAAATTGAAAGTGAAGATAGTTAATATATATATTAACTATCTTTTTTAATTTTATTATTGACAAGTTAAAACTTTTATTGTATAATACAATTAAAGATGAAATAAATTATGACAAGGAAGAAAATTATTATGGTAAACGAAGGTCAAGAAAATCTAATTGAAAATATTACACCATTTTGGGAGTATTACATGCCTCATGCAAGAGAAGTAAACGAACAAAGAAATGTAGAAAAAGAACTTATTGTTAAATTTGTTGACCGTTATAACAAGCAATTCATTCCACTAAAGTTCCAATTCAAAGAAATTAAAAATTGTTATGTGTGGAGTTATGAAACAGACTTAATTGATTTAAAAGTAACAATTCTAAACGTTACTGAACTTTCGGTTACTTTAAACTGTGAACACAATGGAAAGATTAAAGAACTTGAAATTATAGAGAGCCCATACATGGATATTTACCAAACTGTTTATCACTTCCTTTCTGAAGCAGTATTAAATGCTGAAGAATCAGAAGAAGAAGCTAACATGGAAATTTAGAAAGGGATTAAAAACAATGAAGAAGAAACAACCTAATTTGAATTTGCGAAAAGAATTACTAAAGTCATACATTCTTAAATTAACTAACAATAGAGTAGTACTAATTGACGGCGAAGTTATTAGAGCTGCTAATTTAACTTATTCTATTTGTCAAAATCGAACAGAAGTAGATTTAGGTGAAGTTAAATTAACAGTAAGCCCTTATAGTTATAACAAGAAAAACGTTTATTCTTCAGTAGTTTTACAATTATTCAAAAAAGGAAAAGAAGTTTGGTATCATAGAACTCAATTATATGCTAATGAGTATTATTTGAATTTCATTTCAGAACTTAATCGAGTACAAATTGAAAAACTTATTAAAGCACTTACTCCAATCATTGATAAGATTGATAAGGAAGTTGCTAAGATTGAAATGGAAGAAAATCAAGCAGAATTAACTGAACGAAATGAAATTACTCGTAGGTTGAAGCGAAACATTACCACCAAGGTTAATTTTGAAAAATTGAATATCCGAGAATTGAAACAACTAGATAGCTTGATTAAAAAGATGAAGAAATAACAAAATCCTAGTTATAAGAAATAAAAGAAAGAAGAAGTAACATGGAAAAAGAAAATCAAAAAATTCTAACAGCAGAAATTAAACCGTTTTTAGTCGATTATCTTGCTTATGCAAAAGCAGTAATTGAAACTAGAAATGGAAAAACAGAACTTATTACTAAATTTGTCGGCCGTTATAACAATAACAATATTCTTCAAAAATATAAATTTCAAAATACTGAAAATGGTTATGTGTGGACTTACAAAATTGACTCTATTGAATTGAAAGTTAAAATTGTAAAAGTAACTGACCTTGTTGTTACTTTGAAATGTGAACGTAATGGAAAAGTTAAAGAAATTGAACTCATGGAGCCCCCGTACGCAGATATTTACAATACTGTTTATAATTTTCTTATTGATACAGTAGAAAATGCTATAACGTTAGCAGAAGCAGAAGCTAATATGAAATTTTAAAATTGAAAGGAACAAATAAAAATGAAATATATTCAACTTATCCTAGCATTTCTAGGAACAATTTTTCTCATTGGTTTGCCATATATGTTGGCATTTTGGGGCTATACTTTCCTTGCTGGAATTTTTGAGTTTCTTCCAAAAGTAACTTTTTGGCAATTTCTTTTGATTGTAGTTGCTATCGAATTTATCCGAAATCTATTTACACGCTCAAAAAGTGAAAAATAGATTTTATTATCAGTCTAAAACTGATTTTAAGGGTTGTTATATCGAAATATAAACAACGCTAAAACAGTTAAAACTGTTTTTCGATAAAACCATCAAAGATTAAGAAAAACAGCTTAGAAACGCTTTAACTGAAAGGCTAATAAATGAATAGTAAAGAACTTAAAAAATTTTTGGAAGCTCAAAAGCTCCAAACTTATTACTTGCTAAATAAAAATGAATCTTTTGTATTCTTTAATGGTATTGCTAAGTTTAAAATGAAATATAACGAGGATAATATTCTTTTGGCTAAAAATTTAAATTATCCTAATTCTGCTTATGCACAATATGATGAAACTCCTAATTTTTGGTTGTCATTAGCAGAACAGATGAAACTACAATACCTAGAAGAATATAAAACTAATAAATTAAATATGATTTTATTTTTAGTTAACTCAAATTTAGTTCTGTTAAGAACTGAAGCAAAAGAACGACTAATCAAAGCTGAAGCTAATTTACAACTAGAAGATGAACAAATTTATAAAATTGATAAAAAATTCATTTCATTCTTTGCTGAAGATTTAGCATTATGGACTTCCTCAGAAGTCAGTTCAAATAAAATAGAGCATGAGTTATATGATAAATTAAAAGATGATTTTGTTTATGTTAGAGTGACTCAAGTTTATCACAATACTTTTGAATATGAAGTCGTTGATAAAGTTGAAATCTATAATGAAAATATTTTCATTACATATACTCCAGCTTTTACTTGGAATAACAATTCTATTTATTTTAAAACTATTTAAAGAGCATATTTTTGCTCTTTTTCTTTTTATCTTATTGTTGACAAGCTATAAAAATTATTGTACTATATAAATATAGAAAAAGAAAGAAGGCTAAAACAATGGAATATCCAAAACTAATTTCATGGAGCTATAGAACTGGAAGAACTCTCCTTACATCGAGAAATAATAAAGATTTTATACTTCTTTATTATGTTCAAAATGCAGAAACAGAAGCAAAGATTAAGCAATTAGGATATATTCCAAGCACTCCATTAGGACCCGAATTTCCTTTTGTAAAAGTAGATAAAGAAATGGGTCATACTATGAGAGCTCGCTCTTATGGAAAGATTGAAAAACAATACCAAAAACAATACCCCGACTTACAAGATAAATTTTTGTGCAAAGTGCCAAGTGAAGGTGAAGATTTAATTGATTTTATCTATACTGAACTATCTGATTATGCACCATCTTTACTTCGTGATTATCAAAAATATTTTTGGTCTAAACACTATATTAGAAAAGAAGCTTTTGATGATAAGGAATTTGTCTTAAAGCTGTTAACACATAAACAAAAAACTTATGATGGTGCTAGAATTGATGAATACCAAGAAAAAGCATTGCCGGAATTTCTAAATGCTTTGAAACACTATAATAAAAAATTGTTTTACAAATTATCTAAGTTTGATGAAGTACAAACTTTTGACAAAAAACTTTCTCATGTAGGTCACACAGTAAAAGTTCATACTTTGAAACCATCTAAAGTTTCTTTGCTTAAAAATCTTATGCCATTTAGCATGAACGAATCTTATTTTTGGGATGGCGAAAAGATTGTTATTACTTTAGGAGATAAAAGCTCAAAGGAATACAATTTAAATACTTTGTACTTTACTCCTAATGATGATTATATTGTAAGAGTTGTTGAAGAAGATTCAGTAACACCCATGACTGAATTTGTTAGTACTAAATAACAAAAAGAGCAAGAAATTGCTCTTTTTTATTTAAATATTTTCTAATAAAATCTTATATTTTCATTGACACTTCAATGTTTTTGTTGTATAATATAACTATAAAATAAGAAAAGGGAAGAACAAAAAATGAAAGAAGCTACTCTTAAAAAATACAACAAAACCCAACTAGAAACTTATGCTAAAAAAGCAAAAGACCAAATCAAATTTTGGGAAGAACAATTGGAATTAGCAAACAAAGTCTTATTGACCAAAACAAAAGATTTTGAAGATGGTTTATATATTGCGGATGCTGAAAAGCCATCTTGGTTCCTCGTAGTAGTAAAGAATGGCGAAGTAACAGAAGTCAATAATTGTAATCCATTACTTAATCTATATAAAATTGACCCATATCGCCCATTGAAAATTAAATTGGTAAAAGGGCAATATAAATTCCAATTCCAAAATGAGTTGCATACTTTAACACCATTATTTGAAACTGATAATTTTGAAATGAAATTCATTACTAACTACTTATTGCTTAATGATGATTGTGCTAATGAAGTCATTCGCAACATTAAAACCTATTTGTTAGATAAAGATAGTGCTCAAGTGAAATTTATTGAAGAACTTACAAATTGCTTAAATGAATTATATGGTTTAAATTTACATGGAGATTATTACACTACAGGTGTTTTCCAATTTGTAAATCTTGAACAATTAAAAGAATTTATTAAAGAAAATAAAAAGAATAAGAAATTAGTAAGCTTTTTACATGAAATTTCTTATTTCTACACTTATTGGTACCGAGTTGTAAATCCTCAAAGTTATGTCTATCGCCTAGAGTTAAAAGACTTGTATTTCATTATTGAGTCACTTAAAAGAAAACTTAAATCTTAATAAAATAAAAGGAGAATATAAATATGAGCTTTAGAGAAGAAGTTAATCGAACAAAACAATTTGCTGAAAAGAATGGAACTTTAATCAATCAGGTTAAAGATGAAATCTTAAAAGGCGCTGCACGTGGCTTGTCAAGCATTTTCATTCCATTACAAAGCAAAAACGGGGAAGATACTCAAAAGATTATTCAATTCTTAAAAGAAGAAGGCTTTAAATACTATTTGAAATATGATGAACATCAAGAAACTCGAGAGAATTATCTTGACCCTCATATGGGGTATTATCATGAGGCAGTTGCTAGAAATGGTGGAAGTAGTATTGTTAAAAGTGTAGTAACAGTATCTGAATTTAAAGGTATTATCATTTACATTTAATTACAAAAATTAGAGCGAGAAACAATTCTTGCTCTTTTTGTTTTGAGTATTGTCTTTATATTCATCTTAGCAACTGTAGCTCAATTGCTGATACAGTTTAGATTGATTTTTGAATAAATCCTTAATGAATCAGAAAAACAGCTCAGAACTGCTTGAACTGATAACTCTACATTAGAATGATTCTAGTTGACAAATATATCTTTTTGGTGTACAATATTACTATAATATAAAAAGAAAAGGATTAAACAAGATGAATAACAACGGCAAAACAATTGGATATATTGTACTAATAATTTTAGATGTATTGCTTGTATTTTGCTATAGCTTGGCTGTTCAATTTGGTTGGAATCAAATTTTAACTACAATCGTTTCAGTTAATACTATCTCTTTTGCTCAATCATTTGGCTTAATTCTAGTTTCAGACTTGCTGTTTAAAGGTCTTGCTAGAACAAATACAAATAAAGACAAAAAAGAAGATTATTTAGAACAGCAATTTCAATACACAATTACTCAATATTTGAACTTGGGATTTGTTTATGGACTGATGTGGATAGTAACTCTATTTCTTTAATTAACTGAAAGGAATTGAAAGAAATCAATGAAAGTAAAAGAACTTAAAGAACAGTTTGTTGGTAAATACAATACTATTGAAGTTTATACTCCAACAGATAAAATCAATTGTACATCTATCAAAGAGAATCATAGGTACTATAAATATTCTACTAATTCAGATGATAAAGAATTAGATTTTTATACCATTGAGTCCGAAACTAATACTTTAATGATTTTCACACAATAAAAATTGCTTAAACTGATTTTGAATGTCGTTATATCGTCACTAGTTGATTGCTAATACTGCAAAAACTGATTTTCGATAAATGTATCGACTATCCAGTAAAACAGCTTAGAACAGCTGAGAGTTATTTTAGAAGAAACAGAAAAAGGAATTAAAATGGCTAAGAAATATAAATATAGCTACTACGTTTTTGATACTAAGGAAGATTATGATTTGTTTTTGGAGCTAATTAAATTTCATGGTTATACTGGAAAATATAATGGCTATGATAGGAATGAAATATACTATTTCGTTTGTGCTAAATTTGACCCAAATGAAATCAATAAAAGAAAATTATTGGGAACCGAAATTAAATATATTCGATTAGGACTTGAAAAGGGTTTTGATGTTTCCATTTATAACAAGCCCGAGTATGACTACGCTCAAATGGAAGCAATCTATGAGGGGATGGAACAAGGATTAGATATATCTTGGTATGCAAATCCAGAGTTTGATTCTTTTAAAATGAGAATCCTTAAATTAGGATTGGAAAAAGGAGTAGATGTAAGTTCTGTTGCAAAACCAGAGTTAGATTCTTATGACATATTCGCTGGAATTTTGAAATTGATACATGATAAGGAAAAAAAGAATGAACAATAAAGAATATAAAGCTATCATGAAGAAAGCTGCTAAACGCTTCGAACGGTTGCAAGAATTAGAACTCAAAGATGGGAATAGAATTAAAAATAGAGTTAATTGGTTTATTGCTGAATATATTCGCAAAAATCAATTAAAAGAATTTTTCCAAGAAGAACTGCTACATAATTCTGAAACACAAATTTATCTTCTTAGAAATAAAAAGAAAATTCCAATCATGAGAGTTGGAAATAGAGTTATTAAAACGAACTTAACTAAACGATTGGATAACTTGATGAATTATCTAAATAAAGATGAAACAGAAAACTATAATTTCATTAAGAAATTAGAAACTCTAAATAAAGAATGGAAATATAAATTTGTTTCAGACGAAGAAACAGGCGTTAATAAATTACTTTTTAAAAATGATAAAGGGGAATATGTAGCAATTTTCACTCCTAGCTATCACTATGGTATGATTAACTTTCAAAGTTATGAAGTAAAAAACATACATGATGATACAGTAAATGAGAATAATCTTGGTAAATGGAAAGCAAAAAGTTATACTATTGAAGAAATAACTTTTAATAAAAGAATTTACTTAACTATTGAAGAATTAAAAGATTTATTAGGAAGTATCTGAAAGGAATAACTTATGGCTAAAAAATTGATTTATAAAAATGCTTATGAGCGTTATGAAATTGAAGATGAAATTTTTGACTTCTATGAAGCACCATTCTATAAAGAGTCAGAACACAATTATAAAGAAAAAGAAGCAGAAACTCTAATTGAAAAAATTCTAAATGAAGATTTAGATGAATCTATTTTAAATGATTATCTAATTGAAATTTCAGAAAATACTTTCAAACTTACTTCTAAACCAAAACTTTATAAAATACAAATTGGTAACAAAGTTTTTGCAGATGTCTTTTATGACTTTAAAATCTTAATTTCAGAGGTAGAAGAAAATACAGTAATAACAACTTATTTTAACTATCACGGTTTTGATGGTAACGAAACTAGTCTAGACCAATGCTTTTATGTTGAACATTGCCATCAAGAACTAGAAACTGCCACTGCAGATTGCAATAACTATTTATTTTCTCCTAATGGGGATATTTTAGCTGAAGAAATTGATTTGGAAGAAATTTTAAAATATATTGATTAGAAAGTAATAAGGACGATGATGAAATTTACTTTATACCCCAATGATGAGTTAAAATTTAAAATTAAACAAAGATGGGATTTCAATGCACCTGAAGTATTGGTTGTAGACTCCTGGTGTTATAAACAAATTAAATACCTTATAGCTAGTATAAAAAATTACAATCCAACTCGTAATACTTATTGGGATAGACTTGTATTTTTGGAAATCAAGAAAGGTACGGGAACTATTATTTATGAAGTTGAGGATATGCAACTAGATTTTCAAGGACAAGGAGAAAATCTTAAAGTTATTAGTATTGAAGTCTCAGTTGATGAAAATACTGATAGAGCTGAAGTTAAAGTAAATATAGAAAAGGTGCCATCACTTGTTGAAAGGATTCAATCCACATTTACTTATATGACTAGTGGAATAACTAAAAGGATTGAAGAGCAAAAGAAGAGAAGATTTCAAAAAGAACTTGAGGATAAAAAACTCATTGAAGAAATTATCAAAAATAAAGCTAAGGAAACTATAACTGAAGATTAAAGAAAAATATAAAAATAATGACAATGAATTGTTAGATGATTTTGTTTCAATTGTAAGAAGCTTTTGTGGCCGTATATACGGCAGGAAAAGAAAAGAGAAAACAATGAGAATTATCGAAAATATAAAATCAGAAGAGAAATAACTAATGAAACATAAATTAGCATATAAAATAGGTTTCCCTGAAAACTTAAAAGCAATATATGAATATTTACAATTGGAATTAAATAGAGTGTTATCTAATGATGAAACAAGAAAAGCAATAGAGGGCCTGGATAACACTTTATTAAAAGCCAAATATTGGAAAGAATTGCGGAATTTAATAGGCGAAGATACACAATACAAATGGAAAAGAGAAAATAGGATGCCCAATCCATCATGGTATTTTTGCAGTTTTGCTGAACAAATAAGACAAATACATAAGGGTTTAAAAGACCAAATTAAATTATATCAGGCATTACAATTATTTGATAATAAAGCAAGTTCAGAATTTTATCAATATTGCATAGATAATAATATAAAGTTTAGTAGAACAAAAGTTCAGAATATGCAAAGATGTAAAGAGGAGCCTGGCTTACCCAAAGAAGCAAGATTTGTATTAGATTTTGCATTTATCAACAAGCAAGCTTGTTATATTGAGGATAATAGTATATTTAAATATTTGGTGAATAAAGACGATGGCACAACAGAATGGTACAGTTTTCCAATACTAATACATTCATCAAGCAGGTATCAGAGTGAAAAAAGAATAAGTAAGCCAAAATTCAGTAGAGATAGGAATGGTAATTATTACGGAGTAATAGCATTTGATTATGAAGGCAAGGGTTTTGAGGATGGTAATATAGGAGCAATAGATTTAGGCAAAATCAATTTATATACATTTTCATATATAAAACCAGATGGTACATATAGTCAAGATTACTATAAACACTCTAAATATTTAGAGAGATTAAACAAAAAAGTTGAAAGTTTATATTTAGATAGAGATATATTGATAGAGAAAAACAAAGAAGTAGACAGATTATTTTTATTTGCGGATTATATACCAAAAGAGGCATTGTTAAAATGGAAGAAACGTTCAGGTCATATTGAAAGAATAAATACTAAAATTAGTAATTTAAAAGAAGCAATAGCCATGCACATGGCTAATGAAATCCTAGAATTATGTCAGGATAATAATTGCACTACTTTATTCATGGAAGAATTAAATTGGCTTGGAAGTATAGGAGGAAAATGGAGTCACAGTGCTCAACAGAGTGCAATAAGCAGAATTTTAATCACACATGGAATAGATGTATATAAAGTAAATGCAAAGAATACAAGTAAGGAACACCCTATAACTGGTGAATTAGGTAAAGAATCAGGTAGGGATATAGTGTGGTCAAACGGTGACCGTTTGAATAGAGACTACCTTTCTACTTTAAATCAAGTACAACGTACTGGTATGAAAAAAGAGAAACAAGGTAACAGTGTTCGTACTAAAAAGAAAGATGGTTATAAAATTACCAAATTAAGGGATAAACATAGTTCTACACCTAAACAAATGAAAAAGAAAAAGAGCAATCGTAAAGAAAGAATTGCCTTTATCAATTCATTATTAAATAAAAACATCAATCGAACTAATCAAATGGTGTTAGTTCGTACAGGGTCTAGCGAACAGTTATTAAACGATAATAACTTAGTACCAACCTGCTCTTATTTAATAGTAGATGATAAAGAATCTACTAAAGAGAAGTATAATTCAATGTTGTACAGATTTGTCCATAAAAGGCAATATTTGTACTCATTAAATTAAACCATTTTCTATTATATGTATTGAAAGTATTTTACTAACTATACTTCTTATAAAGAAATCTCAACTAAAGATGATTTGTATGGAACTATTCTTTCTTTGTTGAAAGACAATGAAGCTGACCCAGAAGCTATTGAAGAAAAAATTATTTTTGAATAAAAGGACTGATAAAAATGAAACAACACTACCAAAAGAGCTATAATGAGCTCTTAGATAAAATCAAAAGAAATACTTATAATATTAAGAAAGAAGATTACCAATATTTTCTTGAAAAAACAAAAGATAAAACTTTAGAAAGCTTCCTATTCTTTTCCGATGCTCTTTTTCAAAATCGAAAAAGTGTAAAAGTAACAGAGTTACTTTGGAGAGCTAATCAAATCTCATATAAGAAATTCAAACAAATAAGATTAGATAACTTCTATAATGATTTATATTTTTCACTAGCTCCATTCTTTTCAACTCTTATGATTTGGAGAGTAGAAGAAGCTTTACAAGTTGCTTATCATACAAAAGGTTCTTACCAAGATAAAGCTCTTGCAGCTTTTGAGTACTTAGACAAATAGAAAGGAATTACCAATGAGAGCTATGTTACTTAATAAAATTGCTAAAAAAGAAAAAGAATTAGATTGTCTATACTTAGAATTAAAAGATTATATTGATTCTTTAACTATTCCAAATAAAGAAGTAAAAGATTTTGTTCATTCTTTATTGATTTATATTGAGCAACCATCTTGTAAAAGAATACTCAAACAATTCATGGAGAATTATTGGTTTGCTTTAAATGTTAATCGAAGATTCCCTAATTGCCCCGACCATTTCTCTTTTTCAATAAATAATTCTGATAATATTGTTAGAGTAAGTAATGAGAAATCATCAAAACTTGCTTCACTTAATTCTTTAGATTTAAGTTCCTTTACTAATAAAGATAATGAAATCATTACAGCAATTACTAGAAAAGTTTATGAACTTTCTATTACTAAAGATGAAAATGGTATAATTACAGAAATTAAATTTGAAACTTATTAAACAATAAAAAGACTTTAGATGAATTTCTAAAGTTTTTTATTTTTTTTGTAAAAAGTGTTGACAAATAAAATTTTTCATTGTATAATGATAATGTAAAAAATGAAAAGAGGAAATAACAATGATTAAACTTAATGAACAATTCCAAACGAAATCAACAACAATTATGAAGAACTTAAAAGAATCTTTTGAAAATTGGCCAGAAGATGATACTGACACTCTTGAAAGAGTAGTTTCATCAGCAATCACTGGAACTCCATTTTGGGATGTAACTGCTGAAGAAGTTGTTTATACTAATAACTACAAAAAAGAAACTATTAAAGATTCACTTCAGAACTATGTGCTAACTAAACTAAATAATGGAGTCAATGGCATTCGACTACACTTCATCTTTGAACTAGAAGAATTTGACAAATTCAGTTATTCTGATTTTATTAAGACACTCAATAAAAATGACGGAAACCTTATTCATGAAGAACTAAAATCTTACCTTGCAGAATTTCTTGAATTTGAACAAGACTCTTACGGCCTTAATGTAGGTATCGACATAATCAATGACCCAATGGAATATGGAGAATTGGTTAAAGTTACTGCCGTTATCGTTATTCCATAATAAAAAGATTACAATTACAGAAGATTAAAAAGGTGATTCCATATCACCTTTTTGTTTTGTCAAATTTGTTGCTATTTCAAGATTATAATTATATAATATAACTATAAAGAAAATATGAAAAGAGGTAAACATTATGATTACAGCAGAAGAAGCAAGTAAATTATATGATGAAAATTTATTGGTGAGAGATAGATATATTAGTGAAGTTATTGAACCGCTTATTAAAAAACATGCTCCAAAATCTAAGGAGATTACATTACCAATGCGTGACCGCTTTTGTGTGGGCGTTAGCATTAACTTCGCTGGCATATATAGTAAAGATTATATAAACATAGAATTAACAAACTCAATTATTAAAACATTAAGAGAAAATGGTTATAAAATTAAGCACAATTGTAACCCAGGAACAGAGCACGAAGATGGTGAGGGCACTCTTACAATCTATTGGGATTAAGAATAAAAAAAGAAAAACAAATTTATAAAGGAACTATATAGCTATAGTTCCTTTTTATTTTAAAGCTTTTATTAAAATTGTTGACAAAACAAAATCTTTATTATATAATATAATCATAAAGGAAATATGAAAAGAGGAATTAAATAATGGTAATAATTAACAAAGAAACTAACAAGAGCTACTCACTAAATCCAAATCACAAGATTGCATTTGATGGCTGTCATAAAATCTATATTTGTGAAAATGATGAAGATTTGGCAGAAGCAAAAGAATATGGCTACAAAATCCATGAATTAGATGAGTTGAAAACTTTATTTGAAAAATCTTGCCCATTGAAATTTATTTACAATTGGAGCTTGACTGAATATTATGTTGGCCAATGTGAAGATGCTGTCATTAAATAAGACAATATGAGAAACTGCTTAAAACTGATTTTAAGCTGTTTTTTCATAAAGTCGATACATTTATCGAAAATCAGTTTTAACTGTTTTAGCGTTTCAGTAGTGACGATATAACATGGTTCAAAATCATTTTGAGCTATATAAAATAATTCAAAATTTTGCTTTTTAGAAGTAGATAATTACTTTACCAAAAATCTTGATGAAAAATTTGACAATTTGAAAAATAAATTATACAATAGTAATATAAAAAAGAAAAAGGTGAAAAACAATGAAATTAGAAAATATTGACTTTAATGGAAAATCTTATAATTTGAGAATTGACCGCTATGCCTCAAGTAATTTTATCGCCATCTTAATGGAATTACCAAATGATGAATATCCAGATGTTATTACAACTAATAACTCAGTTTTGGAAAAAAGTGAAAATAACGACACTGAGTATGTTCAAATTCGAACTGATAATCCTGAGTATGTGAAATTGCTTGTTGAAAATGGATTGATTGAGGAAGAACCAAACTTCATTATGGCTCAAGGATATATTGGAATCATGTTTTTCGCTCCTACTGAAGAATTTGCTCAATATATTAAAGAAAATGTAAAATAGAAAGAATAATATTATGAATCTACAAACAGCTGAAAAAATTATTGATGAATTAACAAAAGGAAAAGAAAAACTACGTGTAAAGAAAGTGAATAATGATTCTATTTTTATTAAATATGGCTTATTAACATTTTTGTGCGATTTTGAGCTGAAGAAATTAGAATTTATCTTTAAGACTGATGTTCCTATAACTTCTCCAACACCAGTTAAAGCCAATTCTTTGCTTAATTCTTTAAATAAATTTAAAGAGCCTTATGTTCAATTGGGGTATCAAGTAGCTCATATTGAATTTATTTACATTCCAAACAATGAAGAAGAAATGAAATCAGTACTTAAAGAAATTATTGAACAATACAACTAATTAGAAAGAATTACTACAATGAATAAAGAACAAATTTTAAAGATTATTGATGATTTAACTAAGAACAATAAGAAACTTCGTGTCAAAGACCTTACTAATGATGAAGCTATTTTCGTCCATTTTGGAGCTGTTAAATTTTTATGCGATTTTGAAACTGGCCCTTTGAAAGTTATTTTCAAATTTGCTCGTCCAGTAGATACATTCTTTGAAAGCGATTTTGAAGAATTTGGCAAACTTAAAGAAAAAAGTATTGTAAAAGGTCATTTTTACGACCACATGGAATTTGTTGCAATGCCTGAAAATGAAGAAGAATTAAAAACATTGCTTGAAAAAGTACTTGATAATTATAGTAATTATAATTAAATTAGAAAGAGTAATACTATGAATTTACAAACAGTTGAAAATATTATTGATGATTTAATCAAAGACAAAAATAAGACCCCTAGAAAGTTGCTCAGAAACCGTGGAACTCTTTTTGTTGATTATGGCTAAATTTAAAGATAATGAATTAAAATTTTATTTTTCCGTTACCTGCAAAACAAAAACTTTTACAGAAAATGATTTTGACTTTTTAGAAACTCAAATTACACCTGCAATTGTACCTATAAAAGGTTTTAATACATGGAAAGTAGCTTTCGATTATATTCCACAAGATGAAAACGACCTTGAAAATACTCTCAAACAAATTATTGACAAATATAGCTAAATAGAAAGAGTAATACTATGAATTTACAAACAATTGAAAAAATCATTGAAAATTTAGACAAAAGAGGCCACCATTTAGTAAATAAAACAATAAATGAAAATTCTATTGTGCTAGAATATGGTGATTGTCGATTTACTTTGAATTTTAATCGCAACCCAATGTCAATTGACGCTGTACTTCGCTTGGATTATAGAGTTACTTTTGACCAAGAAAATGTCGATTTTCTAAATTCTATTACTAATTATTGGTCTATTTACAAACATTGGATTGCTTTTAACTTCAAGCCAAAAAATGAGAAAAATTTAGAAAATACATTATATGACTTACTTAAAACTTACAACTAATTAGAAAGGCAATTGTTATGTACCCTAAAACTTCTTCTAAAATCATGGATAAACCATCCACATTCACTGACTACAAATGGCGAAAATACTTATGCAGTTACGATAGTAAAACAGATACTTTAATTTTGAAAAGGAACTAGAATGAAACCATTTACACTTGCAGAATATATGCGGACACTTCGACTTGGAAAACGTGGCCGAAATAAAATGATAAAATTCTCTCTTTATGACAGTGGCGATGCTAAAAAGAAAAAAGCTAAAAGACTTTTTGAATGGAAAATTTATCCTTTCGATAAAGAAGCTAATAAAATCATCGGACAATACCACAATAGATTTATTACTATGATTGATACTGTTAGTTATGTAGATTATGAATGGAGGGAATCAAGCACTCATATAAAAATCTATCTATCTGAAAAGAGTAAACATTATAAGAATAACTTGAAGATTTATCAAGTATTTATCAATAATAAAAAATGTTTTACTTCAACTAACCAATATGAAGTTCATAAATGGTTAAACAAGAATTTTGGCTAAATCCAAATGAAAAACATAAAATATTTGGCTTAATTCACAATGCACAAAATAATAAGTTTGAAAATATGTACATTGATACTATTGTGCTAGATGAGTATGATAATGTTGTTGAATAATTATAATAAAACTAAGAAGTGAGAGGCAAAAAATATGACTTTTTTATTATATTTTATTTTAATTTTATTGGCTTTTTTACCATTCCTTTATCTTATTGTGGCGATTGTTGATGAAGATGAAAAATATGAAACTTATTTACTATATGATGGAAATAGAACTTATT
>ERZ1645004.74-NODE-74-length-22178-cov-3.842562_pt1 | contig 22178 bp, 19 predicted proteins | sample MGYA00579304_ERZ1645004 | MGnify/ENA primary metagenome ERZ1645004 (study PRJEB40715, sample SAMN01906944) | human oral metagenome | study: EMG produced TPA metagenomics assembly of PRJNA78025 data set (Human Oral Subgingival Plaque Microbiome).
TGTACCTAAGTCAATACCGATAATTTTAGACATGTGTTTTTCTCCTTAAATTTTACATTCTTTCTTTTTGATACTCTTCTTAGGTGGCGGCGCCGTCAGAGCTTGACTTCGTCAATCTCTTTGACTAAACTTTGAGCCTAAGGTCTCAAAGTTTGCGCAAATAACACCACGGCGAAGAGTATCGTCTTTTGTTCGCTTCGCTCACTATTGCAAAGCTGAACAATTTCTTCTTATCTTTCTTCATAGTTTATTGTCATTTCGGACGAGTTTTCAAAGTATATATGTTGCGACGCGAGAAGTCGAAATCGATATTATTTCGACGACGAGTTAGTAAGGAGGCTAGGCAAACGCCATAGCGATTGCCGTTTTCTGACGAGTTGCTTTAGCAACCGTCAGAATTGCCTAGTTATAGACCACTACCATTGCTGGTCGTAGGATGCGGTCATGGAGTTTGTAGCCTTTTTGGAAGACTTGGGCGATGGTATCTGCTGGGTGTTCGTCGTCAGCTGGAACAGTTTGAATAGCCATGTGATAGTTATGGTCAAATTCTCCATCGGCCGGAATTTCTTCGATGCCTTCTTCTTTGAGAGCATGAATCAAGCTTTCCTGTACCATTTCCAGTCCCCTTTTGACATCATCTGTCAATCCTTCAACAGCAAGAGCACGCTCAAGGTTGTCCAAAGAAGGTAAGATCGCTTTTGCTAGATCTTGACTACGATAGCGTTGCAAGAGCTGACGTTCTTCATTGGCACGGCGTTGAATGTTCTGCATTTCTGCATGGGCACGGAGATATTTATTTTCAAAATCATCTGCCCGCTCATTTGCTAGTTCTAATTCTGATTTTTCGGGGCTTGCAGATTTAGCTTGCTCAGCTGTTTCCACTGCTTCCTCTTTCACTTCTACATCTTCTGGATGTTTTTCTTGTTTATGTTTTGCCACAAGGCACCTCCTTTTTAGGAATGATTATACTGTAATTAGTGGACTTCATAGTGATTACTACTGAGGTAGCGATAGAAGTCCGTCAGTTTCATAGTCAAGACACGATTAATCACATTAACCTGGCTGACCACTCGCTGATAGTCGAGATTGACTGGTCCAATGACTGCTAAAATTCCAAATCCTCTGTAAGGAATCAGAAATTTGCTAGAAATAATGGTCAAATCAGACAAGCAACTTTCTCGGCTATCTGCCACGCGCACGCTTTGCATCTGATCCTCGGCTAGACTGTCTCTAATCTCAAAGGCCACCTTCTGTGAATCATCAAAGAATTGATAGGCCTTCAAATCTGAAAAATTCAACAAGCCAACCTTGCCGGACACAATAACATTCTCTTTGAAAATATCACCGAAGATATGCTCAAACAGATGAATAACATTATCTGTCGTAGTGAAATAGCGCTGGATAATCTGGGGAATTTCCGTCCGAATCTTGTAGTGAATATCCAAGACTGTCTGTCCCAAAAATCGCTCCTGAACCAAAGCTTTAAGCCTATCCAAGTCTTCTCTTAGGAAGTTGCGCGGAATCATAAACTGACTGGTGATAGTATTGGACTCATCTAGAGTGAAGACTGCTAGAGCCGTATGCTGACTGAGTACTACGATATCAAATGCTGTCAAACGTTGCCGACTGGGTTCGACATCCAAGGCAACAACTGTGCAACCACTCAGCTTAGTTAGAAGGTCCGCTGCCTGTTGAAGAATGTCCTCCAAGTTGAAAAACTCATGGTCAAAGGCTTTGATAACCTCATAAAGTTCATTCTCAGCTAGACGATCAAAAGATAGCGAATGCTTGACGAAGTACTGAAAACCAGCCACGCTAGGTTTACGACCACTAGATGTATGAGCCTTCTCCAATAGTCCCTGTTTTTCTAGAGCTGCCATATCGTTTCGGATAGTGGCGCTACTAGAATTGATGGAATCCTGTAAAGCTTTGGACCCTACTGGCTCGTGAGTCTTGGTAAAGATATCAATAATCAAATTTAAAATCTCATTTTGACGCTCCGTTACCACGACACCACCTCCATTCAAGATTTCCTTCTTTGTTAGCACTCGATCACCTTGAGTGCTAACTCATGATTCTATTATACACTCTTCCCGAACAAAGTCAAGATAAAAATTCAAAAAATTAGCACTCTTTTTTCAAGAGTGCTAAAAATCAGTCTAAAGACCTAGGTTAATCATCCAAGGCTTTCATGTTACTCATTAAGTAGAAAGAAAGTCCTGCAAAAAGAAGCAACCAAAGTAGCAGAGCCATAAATTCTCCGCTCCATAAATGGAAATGAGACCAATCTTTCATATAAATAGTAAAGAGGCCCATAAAGCTATAACGCAGAACCTTAAATAAATCCTCATTCATATTCGAAAACATAGGAATAAAAGCTACCAAAAGCATAGCTGGAACACTAAGGGATTGTGCCATGACCTGATTTTTACAAAACAGACCAACCATTAAGAAGAAGAAAATTAAGACTAGCAAGGTTAACAAGAGAACCAAACCATAACTGAATACCTGATTAGAAAGCTTAGCTCCTGCCAAAATCGGGGTAATGATGATATAAAAGATCCCAATAATCGCTGGCCAGATTAAGGCAGAGAGAATGTATTGACCAGCTGTCACACCAGCCAAGCGCAAACTTTGCAAATTATGTTTTTCCCTTTCCTCAGCTAAGATGATAATAATGGGTGTCCCAACAGACATGGCTAAAGAGAAGGGCAAAGAAATATTCATTAACAAGGTAGCTAGTCTGTCTGCTCTCAGTTCTTGACCCGCTCCATTCAGTGAAAAAATAAATTTATAGAGAAAAACGAAAAAAACTGGCATGAGAACTTGTAATAGAATACTTTTATTTGCTAATGTCACTTGACCTCTCAGCCAAATCATACCTTTTAATTTATTAGACATTTAAGGTACCTCCTGTCAAAGTGATGAAAACGTCTTCTAAAGTTGGTTCGCAAGAATGAATACTGATAACATTTGACAGATCCATGCCTCCTTGCAATTCCTCAAAGGCCACCGTCTTCGTTGTCAAATCTACATATTCTAAACGAACTTTCTTATCTGTATTGTACTTTTGGATAATCTCATGCGGGCTACCCACTTCGACCAACTTACCCTTATGCAATAAGGCCAAACGATCGCACAAAAGTGTAGCTTCCTGCATATCATGAGTTGTCAGAAAAATAGTTGTTCCCTGAGCTTTTAGTTCCAGTAGCAAGTCATGGATTGTTCGGGAAGTTGACGGATCCAAACCACTGGTCGGCTCATCTAAAAAGAGCAGTTTGGGCTGATTAATCAAGGCACGGACCAATAGCATCCGTTGTTTCATACCTGTAGATAGTTTTTCAGCCACCTTGTTGCGACTATCATAGAGCCCCACTTTTTGAAGAAGCTCATCGACTTTCTTCATATCCACACCAAAGATCATAGCATAGGCCTTAAGATTGTTGTAAAGCGACATTTTTTCATAAAAGCCACTAGCGTCACTGACAATCCCTATCTGCTCCAGGACTTCTACCTTTAAATCCTCAACCGTTTTAGACAGCACATGAGCTGTTCCAGCATCTGCCTCTAGCTGCCCAGTCAAGATATTAATGGTCGTTGTTTTTCCTGATCCAGATGGTCCTAGAAAACCAAAAATTTCTCCTTCTTGAATGGAAAAATCAATTCCTGCCAAGGCTTCTTGTTCCTTGAACTTCTTTTTTAAGCCTTGAACTTCAATAATCGTTTTTTTCATCATTATCCTCGCTTTCATAAAAACAATTGATAAAAAACTTATCAGTCTTTGAGCTCCCGCTTCATTCTCCAGAAACTCAAGCCGATATGAACCAGTTGACCAAATAAAATAAGTAACAATACCGTATCTATTAATAAGATACATTTTACTAACCAACTTACATCTGAACCTTTTTGAGCTACACTTAAAACTAAATAAGTAGCAAAAAACAAAGCTACAATGGCTGGGAAAAACCGCCATACAAGCAAACGCTTGACCATTTCTAGCTTAGACCAGGCATCATTATAGATCTCGAGGTCACTTTCTGCATCAAGCTGAGAAACTGGCTTGCGGAAATAGGAAAACTGATTAAAGTTTGTAATATGCTCCCAGCCACAATCATCAAACAGTTGATAATAGGAGTCTCGCTCCGCCTTCTTTATAGGACGAAAATCTAATTGATAAGCCATTTCCTGAGGTGAAGTTCTTTCAAAAGTATAACGAACTGCAATTATAAAAGGGGAATAGTTTACTTTTTTCAACTTCCAGCCTTGGCCATGCATCTTTTTTAAATAAGCCGCTTCTCTATCGTAGTCTGCAATGGTAAAGATCCTGTAGACGACTTTCTTTCCCATCAAACATCCTCCTTACTATTCCGGTAAAGGCGTTCAATCCGCTGAATTTCCAAGTTCAAAATCTTCTGCCCAAGATCTGTAATCTGGTAGAGTTTCCTCTTTTCTTCCTCGCGAACAAAGGCAATCAGACCATCCTTTTCCATTTTGGACAAGGTTCCATACATGGTTCCTGGACTAATTGACAACTGACCTTCTGTCAATTCCTTGACTTTTTGAGTAATACTGTAGCCATGCCTTTCTTTCTGGAGACAAAAGAGAATATAGAATCCCGTCTCCGTCATCGGTGCATAAACTCGCCTGAGCTTTTCTGTTAATCCACTCATCTTTTTCTCTCCCCTTTCACTTCGATATATCGAATCTTGATACATTTATTATATCGCAGTCCGATATAGTTGTCAAGATTTTATATAGGAATCTTGCTTAAATTATTCTTTTAGCTCAAATAGATCCTCTATTTTCAAATCAAAGACTCGTGCAATTTTTAGAGCCATTTCGAGAGAAGGATTGTAACGATTATTTTCTAGATGCAAAATCGTCTCTCGCCTAACACCGATACGCTCTGCCAACTCTTGCTGGGTCATGCCATGAGATTCTCGAATAGACTTCAAACTTGTAATAAGGTTGCTTGCTTTCCCCATCATGCCCCTCTACTTTCCAAATACATGAATACAAAATTGAAAAGTAAGACCAGCACCCCTGCTACTATAAAAAAGATACCCCCTGGAATATACAGCTCCTTCATGATCGTTAAAAGTAAGGCTAAGGTTAACAGAACGACTATACTGCTAGCAAATGCTGTCATGGCAGCCTTAGATAGATTTGCATAAAAACGCTCATCTGCTTGCTCATCTGCTTTTCTTGAGATAAAGTAAACAAGAAAAATCAGCTGCACTAGAAGGCCTATTGCCATCACTATTTCCTTTAAAAGACCCGCAGATGGTGTACTGAGCCAGATGCCTAGAGTATAGATGGACGAAGCAGATAAAACGAGGATACCATTTAATTTTTCTTTAATAGAGAAGATCTGCCTTTCCCTAACTTCATTTTGTTTGCTCTTTAAAATTCCCCAAGTAGCAAAAAACAGACCAATCCCTGTACCACCAATCAATATTAACTTTTCCAGCAAGCTAAATCGAACAACCCCAGATAAAACCGCCCAATCTCCGCATAAGACCAGAATCCACAAAGGTAGTAACAAGACTAACTTTTGACCTTTTTTCATGACAAAACCTCCTGTAGTGTTATAAATATATCACACTTTATGTTATAAATATATCACATTGGTCATCATAATGCAAATTTCTCGATAAAAAAAGCCAGGAACACCTGACTTACTTGATTTATTTTTCTGCTGCCTTTAGTAATGCGATGTACTCTTCCAGAACTAGATTGTGCTTTTGCATATACTGGGCGTTCTCTACACCGACATAGCGGTAATGCCAGTGTTCAAAATCAACTCCAGTAATATTACTCTTGCCTTCGGGGTAGCGAAGGACAAAGCCATATTGTGGGGCCAGCTGAGCTATCTTAGCAGCTGGTTCATCCTCCAGCCCTTCAGGAACACTCATATCAATAGCCAAGCCTGTTTGATGTTCACTAGCTCCTGGAATCTGAATCTGTTTCTGGACAGCACTGACTGCTTCTTCATGCGACAGACCCTTAGCCTCCTCTGCTGCAACATTCTCATTATAGAGCTCTTCTTGCTCTGCACGACTCCGATAACCAGAAATTAGTATTTCTCCTGGAGCTACGGTCTGAGCCGCAGCAAGGAACTGCCGAGTATTCTCAGCAATACGACTATCCACCCGGATTTCCCCAACCTGAGTCAAAGATGGCGTCTTTTCCTCCTGTAGATGATCACGGTTAACCAAGACTAAATTCCAATCCGCTGAGGACACCTTGGGTAAATCAGAATCAGAGCTTGTTAATCTTGAAGACTTAGAGCTGCTTGGCTTAGTAGAGCTACTCACTTGACTCGAAACCTGAACATAGCTGAGAAGATTCTTCAATAAGGAGGGGCGGAAATAAATAACCGTTCCACCTATGACTAAGGTCAAGATAAGTAATAGTAAGATCGTCAAGCCAACCTTCTTAGCCTTGGATTTCCTTTTTACTCTTAGATGTTTAGCGTGTTTCAACTTATTACTCCATTACTTTAGCGCCCACTTCACGATAAGACATATCACCAATCCGGTCAATCGTAAACTTACCATCTTCGTAGTCTACTACAGTTACACTGCCGTTGTGCAGGCCTAAACCTCGAGGCGTTGCGTGGTCAATCAACCAAGCGAAGGTTCCAATCGTCATACCATGACTGACAATCAGAGCATTTCCTCCTCCTAGCGACTCAACTTCTTTGGCGATACTCTCAAAACCATCTAAAATACGGCCACTGAGTTTAGGCCAAGATTCTGCCCAGCCCGCTGTGTCCACTTCTACCAATCCTTCTGCTAATTCGGGGTAGCTAAGTTGATGAACATGTTCGACATGAAAGACACGGGGCATAACACCCATAAAGAGTTCACCGTCATAAGCCCCATCAAAGCTACCAAAACACCATTCACGAATGCGTTTGTCTGTACGGTAAGGAATCTTATCTCTCAAGCCCAGCTCTTCTAAAATGATTCCCATGGTTTGAATAGTCCGACCACTATCGCTAGAATAAGCCCGCTTAAAGTCTATACCAGCAGCTTTTAGACCCAATCCTAACTCTCGAATTCCTCGTTCACCTTCAGTTGTCAGAGGGGTATCCGACCAACCTTGAGCTCGACCAATCGCATTAAACATGGTTTTACCGTGACGGACGATATACAATCTTGTTTTTGACATTTACTTGCCTCCCTTATTCTTCCTTTATTATACCACTTTTAGGAAAAAATCAAGACCATTGCTGTCAGCGACTATTTAAAACCTCTGCACCAGCTTGACGATAGGACACATCTCCCAAACTTTCAATGGATAGTTTTCCATTGGCATATTCAACAACTGTCACACTTCCATTTTCAACTCCAGGGTTTTTCTCAATCTCTTCGTCAATTAAATAAGCAAGAGTACCGATTGTCATACTATGGCTGACTACCAAAGCATTCCCACCACCGGAAGCCTCTACATCTTTTGCAATAGCTTCAAAGCCGTCTAAAATTCTGCCACTGAGCTTATCCCATGGTTCCGCCCAACCTGCAGTATCTACTTCAACTAAGCCATTCGCTAAGTCCGGTAGGCTAAGTTCCTTGTAGTTATCTGTCTTCAAAACACGAGGAATGACACCGTGGAAAAGTTCTCCACCATAAGCACCATCAAAACTGCCAAAACACCACTCTCGGATTCTTTTATCAAAGGTATAAGGGATTTGCCCAGTTAAGCCAAGTTCCTCCAACACAATCCCCATAGTCTGAATGGTTCGACCCGAGTCACTTGAGTAAGCTTTTACAAAAGAAAGGCCTGATTTTCTTAATCCAATCCCCAACGCTCGAATACCACGTTCCCCTTCAGCTGTCAGAGGAGTATCGGACCAACCTTGAGCTCTACCAATGGTATTAAACATTGTCTTCCCATGCCGAATGATAAATAATCTCGTTTTTGTCATCTCTTCTCCTTGTTCAATCGAAAAGGCCTGTCTGCACAGACCTGATTTTCTTATTAATTTTTAAAACTGTGAATGGGCGCTGGAATCTGTCCACCACGCGCAATAAAGGCAGCTGACGAAGCTTGGTTGACCTTCATAACCGGAGCTGTTCCCAAGAGCCCGCCAAATTCGATCATATCGCCTTCCTTGCCTTTTGGAATAATCCGCACAGCTGTTGTCTTCTGATTGATGACACCAATCGCTGCTTCATCGGCAATCATGGCTGCGAGAGTTTCAGCCGGTGTCGCCTCAGGGATGGCAATCATATCCAAACCTACTGAGCAGATGGCTGTCATAGCTTCTAACTTTTCTAGATTGAGCGAGCCATTTTGTACAGCCGCAATCATGCCCTCGTCTTCTGACACAGGGATGAAAGCACCAGATAGTCCGCCAACCTGATTGCAGGCCATAACACCACCTTTTTTGACTTGGTCATTGAGCAGGGCAAGCGCTGCTGTTGTGCCATGGGTACCTACTGTTTCTAAGCCCATTTCTTCCAAAACACGGGCCACTGAGTCTCCGACTGCTGGCGTTGGAGCCAAACTCAAGTCAACAATCCCAAACTTAACGCCCAGACGCTCGCTAGCCATCTGACCAACCAACTGACCGATACGCGTAATCTTGAAGGCCGTTTTCTTGACTGTTTCAGCCACCACATCAAAGCTCTCACCACGAACCTTTTCCAAAGCCCGCTTGACAACACCAGGTCCTGAAACACCGACGTTGATGACCACATCTGCTTCACCGACACCATGAAAGGCACCCGCCATGAAAGGATTGTCCTCTACCGCATTGGCAAAGACGACCAATTTAGCTGCACCCATGTCAGACAGTTGGGCTGTTTCCTTAATAATCCGTCCCATATCTGCAACTGCCGTCATATTAATACCAGTTTTTGTTGAACCGATATTGACAGAAGAACAGACCTTGTCCGTCTCCGCTAAAGCTCGTGGAATAGAATTAATGAGAATTTCATCGCCTTTTTGATAGCCCTTTTGGACCAAGGCAGAGAAACCACCGATAAAGTCTACTCCGATTTCCTTAGCCGCTCGATCCAGAGCCTTAGCCAAAGGAATATAATCTGTAGCATCCGTAGCCGCTCCGATCAGAGAAATCGGAGTCACTGAGACCCGCTTGTTGACGATAGGAATCCCGAGCTCTGCAGCAATTTCGTCCCCAACTGCCACCAAATTTTTAGCCTTGGTCGTGATTTTTTGGTAAATCTTCTCAGCAGCCAGATCAATGTCTGTATCGATGCAGTCCAAGAGTGAAATACCCATGGTGATAGTCCGAATGTCGAAATTCTGCTCCTCAATCATGGCAATGGTTTCTGTAACTTGTCTAATATCCATCCTTCACTCCTTAGATATTGTACATGGCATCAAAAATAGCTGCACTTTGAATATTGATTTTGACGTTAAGAGTCTGACCAAAGCTTTCAAATTCACTACGAAGAGCTGCAAAATCTTGTTTTTCTTCACTTGAAACAACAGCCATCATCGTAAAAAATTCATCCAAAACTGTCTGTGAAATATCATCTATATTCAATCCCAACTCTGCAATCTTAGTTGAGACTCCCGCAACAATCCCTGATCTATCTTTCCCAACAACCGTAATAATTGCTTTCATTGTCGACTCCAATCCATTTTTTGTTTGTATTATTGTAGCATAAAAGATGTGATTTTGCATGGAATTGTAGAAATTCCTCAGACGAGCTTATACATGCTTTCTTCTCACTCTTCTATTTTAGGCAGGAATCCATAATTCATCCATATAAAATAAGCCCGTCATTTCTTGTTCGACAAGGCTCATAGATGGAATTGCAAGACAAGATTCTCAGATTTGTCTATTGAAAGCATATTTTTTATCTATGCTTTTTCTTGAAAACGATTACAAAAATTGATATAGTAAGATTAAAGAACACATTACAAAGGAGGTCTCTTATGAAAGACACCTATAAGAAACGCTTATATACTCAGGTTCTTAGCCTGTCAGCCGCAACCCTTCTAGCTGTTCTAGCCCAAGGAAACGTAGCTGCCGATACGCTAAATCCGACTGAAGCGCCACAAGAAGCAAGTCCTGTAAGTAGTCTTGTCGAAAATCCTACTCCGGTCAGTGCCGAGAAAACAGAAGATCATTCTGATCAACCTCAGGCAGATACTGCTAATAAGGAAACTCAGCCTGTAGCCGAATCGGATAAGACTACAAGCGAAACGGCTACTAGCCCAGCCACAGGAGCAGAAAACAAAAAGGAAACTAGCTCTGAAAACACTACTGCACCTGATAAGTCTGAAACACGTGCAGCAAGTAGCGAAGACTCAAAAGTTCAGCTTGCGGACAGTAAGGTTTATATGTCTGAAAAAGCAAGCATTGAGGAAACCGTTCAAGAACAAGGTGCCAAAGCCAACAAAATTAACTGGACACTTGATAATAAGCCAATTAGCGAGTGGAAAACATGGAAAATGGAAGACGGTACCTTCTCCGGAGATCCTTTTGTTACCATAGAAGAAAAAGCCGAAGGAAACGACCTCAAGCTATCTCTGAAATTTAACGAACTATTTGGCCAAGATCTGAGTTTACGAACACCCAACAATATTCGCAGAACCTACCGCAATTTTATGGGAAATCATGAATTAGTCGGGGTCAGTGAAGATTTAGGACTTACTATTCGCAAAAACATTGTCCTAAGACCATATGAAGACTTCCATACCCACGACGAAATGCTGGCCTCTATCGAAAAAAGTCGGCAAGAAGCTAAAGATGATCGTTTGGTCCAAATCGAAACGATTGGCAAGAGCGCGCAAGGACGAGATGTCAAACTGGGCATCATTAGCTCCGATCAAAAGAGCATCGATGACTACCTCAATACAACCAATCCAAAAGCCCTCACAAAACCTGCCGAAATGCTGGCTGCCTTAAAGAACGGTACACTGGATTATAAGCTCCCAGTCCTGATCAACAATACCCATGCTGATGAACAGCCCGCCATCGACATCATCACCGGACTTTTCAATACTTTTGCCACTAAAGATACCATTTCTTTCCAGACAACTGATGCCAATGGCCTTGCCAAAAATGTTACTCTTAGTGTCAAGGAACTCCTCAAGAAATTTATTTTCTTATTTGACTTCACAGAAAATCCGGACGGAGATGTTGCCAATACTCGTGCACTCGCTAATGGAATTGACCCAAACCGGGACACAAGTTATCAGGCCAACCCTGAAACTCGAACTGTCGCTGGTCTCATCAATAAATGGAATCCTATTGCTCTTTATGACATCCATGGATTCATTAAAGAATTCTTGATCGAACCAGCAACACCACCTCATGATCCCAACTTCGAATATGACCTCTTGTCAGAAAATATGCTGGAAAACGCCCACCACATGGGACGTGCCGGCGTTGCTAACTCTAAGTATGACAGCTATATTATCCCTAAACTAGACTGGGGTGATGGCTGGGACGATTCCTTCTCAGGCTATACTGGAGTTTACGCTATGTACCATGGTATCTTAGGACATACAATCGAAATACCTGAAGGAAATCAAGAGTCCTATAAAGCTGGATACCACGCAGTATTGGGCGGTATTTCTTACTTATCTCAAAACCCTGATAAATTAATGGAAATGCGCCTCAACTTCTATCTCAGAGGTATCAATAAGATAGAAGATCCTAAAGCAGAGAATGAATTAGTAGGACCTGATGGTAAGGTCGTTGGACGGATCAAGAATGGTCAAAAGAAATTCTTCCCTGACTATTATGTCATTCCGATGGGACTTGATAAAAACAACGATTCCCAACAAGCCTTCAATATGATTGAATACTTCAAGAGAAATGGTGTCACTCTTAAAGAATTGAAGGAAGATGTAGGCAACTATAAGAAAGGGGACCTGGTTGTTGATATGGCCCAAGCTAAACGAGGCTATGCCAACCATATCCTTTATAAAGGTTCTAATGAATCCGCTTGGTCAGCTATGTATGCCGAACTTTTAGTGAATTTCCCAGACATGCGTGGCTTTAAAGCGGAAGCGGTCTTCAAAGATAAACTCTTTGACGGAAAATTAGGAGACGTAACAGCTCTTCGTGCTACTCGTACAAGCGAAATTAACCACTCGGCTCCTTACTACGTGATCGCAAATACATCCGACAGTGCCGTAAAAGCTGTTAACCAAGCTATTCGCCAAGGAAAGAAAGTCTATCTAACAGACGATGGCTATATCGTTGATACGCCGACATTCGAAAACCTGCTGGGAGATTATGCCATCTACGGGGATGCACTCTATAAGGTTCCTAACGGCCCAAGCCTGAAAGCCCTGAAAGTCTATTCACCTCCTCATCAATTTTATTGGGCAGGTGTTGATTCGCCTACACATACAGCTCTTGCACTAAAAAATCTAGGCTTTGATCTTGTCGATACCCCAGAGGAAGCTGATGTTGTTGTTTTAGAAAGCAATAATTTTGACAAATCTCTGGTCGGTCTCAAGCCAACCATCGTCGTTGGTGGTTCTGCTATGCAAAGATTAGAAAAACTGGGTCTTATCGACGGATTTAACGCTGAAAAATTCTCTGGTGGCAGTGATTTTGAAGGCCTCATGAAAGCAATTATAGATGATCAAGACCCGCTGACTAGTGGCTATAATAAGAACGACCTCTTCTATTCTAACTCAGGAAACTGGATTGCCAAGGCTCCAGCTAACTTCAAAACTTTGGCAACAATCGCTGGCAGTGATTACTATATAGCTGGATGGTGGCCAGGCAACGAAAAACTGGCTAACAAAATTGTAGCTATCTCTGGGAAATACAATGAAAATCCATTATTTGTATATGCTGGAAATCCTACCAACCGCTTGCATACAATTCACTTCTACCGTTGGATATCCAATGCTGTTTTTGGTAGTCAGTTGGCAAACTTGACAGATTATATTTTGCCAAGTCCAACTCCAAATCCAATTCCTAAACCTCAGCCATTAACACCTCCTACTTACCAGGCTCCAAGCAAGACTTATCAAGCTCCAAATCAAACAAGACTTGATTTTAAACCCGCAACTAAAGTTGAGCCTGTTCAAGAGATTCCTTTGACCTATAGCAGAGACTCTCTTCCAAAAACTGGAACACAGGAAATGACTGAAGGCTTCAAGCTAGCAAGTATTTTAATCGCTTGCTCTGCTGGACTCTTCCTTTTGAAGAAAAAGGAAGACTAATACTTAAAAACACACCTCCAAATTGATGCGGGAGGTGTATTTTTAGTTATAAGCTTTGTTATTTTTCCACATAGGTATGAAGCGGATATGTCGGATAGGCCAACTCACGCGCCAACTCTGAAGTCACATAACCTGCCGGTGCATCTAACACAGAAGGGATTCGATTGACGATAGTGGCACAGGTCAAGGCTACAGTATCAGGCTTGCTGACTGAGAAGACTAGATTTGGCTCACCAGTAATTTCCCAATCACACATATCTCCGTCATTTTCACGATAGACCTTGCCAATACACTCTACTTCTAACTCAATTCCCTGATGGGTATGAATGGTTGTCACAGCTGACATACCCGTTACTTGCCCCGCCGGAACTGTACGTCCCAGCGTTTCAGAATAAACATCTTCGTCCAAAATGTAAGGAACACTCTTTTGTGAAATATCCTGAATGGTCCAGTTCATCTTAGAGCAAATAGCTTCAGCAGCATTCCACATATAGGACGGCAGACTCTCAGCACTGGCAATTTCCTTTTCAAATCGCTCTGAATCGTAACCAGCACCATGCGCTTCTGCCAAAGCCAGACCATAATCTTCCACATTATAACTGACAATCCCTTTCACCTTTTGAATGTGATTAAGGCCAGACATAGCCAAGCAAGGCATATTAATCCAGTAAATATCCTGCATACCTGAACCCATTACAGTGACACCATATTTTTTAGCCAGCTTGTCCAAGCGGTTTGTTTCGGATGGCGACGTCGTCCAAGGATAGATCGCTTCCTCACAGGTCGTGATGATATTAACTCCATGCTTGATGGCTGTTTCAAAAAAATCATACATTTCCGGCATATAGGAAGCAATGGTGACAATGGCAATGTCTGCGTCACACTCTTCAAAGACACGTTCAGCATTATCAGAAATCAGGACACCAGTCTTATAGCCTAGCTCTGCAAAATCACCAACATCCTGTCCTACTACAGCAGGATTGTTATCAATAGCTCCGACAATTTCTACACCGTGATCCAGTAGGTACTTGAAAATCACTTTAGACATCTTGCCGCAGCCATACTGGACAGCACGAATTTTTGTATTTCTCATGGCAAACCCTCCATTAATTGTTATTATTTTCACAATTATAGTATAATATCTCTAGTAACTAGAGAGTCAATAGAGGGTTTTAAAAAATGAAAAAAATTTTGCGTATCGGAGAATTTTCCCAAATAAATCAGATTTCCATCCAAACTCTACGATTCTATGACCAAATCGGTCTTTTAAAACCCTATAAAGTCGATCCAGAAACCAACTATCGCTACTACCACATCAATCAATCTTCTCTGGTTGACTCCATCCAGTACCTGCGTCAACTGAATTTTTCTCTAGAAGACATCAAAGAAATTCTATCTGACAAGGACCATTTTCAACTGCATCAGCTTATCGAAGAGCGCTATCAGCGCCTTCTAGAGGAAAAAGAGAATTTAGAAAAACAAATCCAAGAAATCGAAATCTTTCGGTCTGGTGCCCGTATCTATGGCGAAAAACAGAGCGAGCAAGAACTGGAAATCCAAACTTTTCCTGAACGGCAGCTGCTTATTTTTGAAATTGCTCAAAATATTTATCAAATGAAAAGTGAAGAATACGAACTTGCTCTCCGCTGCTTCAAGCAAGAAATCCTGCGTTACAGTCCTTTTTTCACTCATTTCAGCCGTGTTGGTTCCATTATGAAACAAGAAGATTTCCAAAAAGAAAGATGGATTTCCAAGCAACTCTGTCTCTTCCATCATACTCCCAATGAACTCCCTCACTTAAATCGAATGTTGCTACCGGCAGGAAATTATGCTGTTGCTTACTGCTCTTCCTTTGCAGATGAACTTAAAGTTCTGCCGCATTTTTACCAGGCTCTGACCCAAGCTGGACATACTCCTGTGGGCGATTATATCTGCGAGGTCATTCATGAACAGCCACAACTCCAGGAGCAGCACCGCGATATGTTCATCCGGATGCAAGTTCGGATAGAGAATTAAAAAGCAAGCAGATGGATGTAGCGGAATTTCTTGCCAGATACTGGAGCATGCTCAGCCAAAAACGAATCACTTCACAAGCCGTAATTATATCAAAAAAGGACGGGAAAACACCCATCCTTTTTATGTGCAAATAACCATTGCTTAGCACCTTAGTCTCCTTGTTTCTTCCTTCCAGCTAGAAGACCCATTCCCAGAAAAGCTAAACCAGCCAGAGGCAGAAACTTATCTTCTTGAGTGCCAGTCTTAGGCAGAGCTGAGTCGGGAGCTGACTGCAATCTCGACGTCGGAATAACTTTTCCTTCCTCACCTTGCTTCAGAGCTTGAGGCTGGGTCCTTGTCAAAGGCTGTTTAGTACTTTCAGCCACCACCACCTTGCTGCCAACTTCTACTAGTTCGTCAACTGCTAGAGAGAGCACTTCCTGACCGAGGATGGTTCTCTGACCCTTCAAGACTTCTACAAAGACTCGCTTTTGACCCTTTTGGCCGGCTACAAGTATCCGCCGCTGCCCTTGTTCCAGTTCTGGATTTTCCTGTTCTCGGGTCTGATATGCAATCTCTTCCATTACGATTTCTAAGAAAGGCTTTTCTTCCACTAGATCCTTTATCCCTTCTTCTGGAGTGACCTGATGACTTGGTTTCACAGCCAGAGTAGCAAGAGCTGTCTTCAGATCCTGTTCTGCTCTATCTAAATCTGCCTGCTCCGCTTTTTCATCTGCCAAGAGAGACTGGGCTCGAGCCAAGGCTGACTGGTAAGCCTGAACTGTCTCATCTGTGTAGAGGCTTGGATCTAGACTAGCCGTACTGTCTACCACTTTCTGCAGAGAAGCCTCATTAACTGCTGGGGCATGAAGATTGGTCACAAAGAAATTGCGAGCTTCCAAATCCCCATCCCAGAGTCCCAGACCGACGTAGGCATCATTATAATAAGGCTCAACCGCATCAAATTGGTGGTTCAGGTATTCTACACCGTCCACAGATACACTGACACCATTTTTAGTTTTCACTAGCTTAACATGGTGGAACTGGCCTTCATTAAGATGCTTGCCATTCATGCTATTTTCTGCAATCGTCTCCCCCATAAAGCGGTAAAGTCTAATCTTATCATTATCGCCAAATTGAATAGAATAGGCATTGCGAGGGTCAACATTTTCAGACGCATAGAAAATATTAATCAAGCCTTTTTGATACTTGAGGTCCACATCCAAGTTATACTCAGGGAAAGGAATCTTCTGACCTCCCATATAATAATCATTGGCGCTGGTATTCTGATTATAGAGACTTTCACCGTCGACATACCACTTACCGGAAACAGCCTTTAGATCTGGAACATTGGTCTTAAAGTCATTACGGCTAATATTGATGGTGAAGACCTTGGAAAGGCTTGGATTTTCCTTAGAGGTTGCCGTTACCTTGACCACACCCCTTTGCAGAGCAGTCACTCGTAGCTTGTTGCCATCTTCCGTGACAGAGACTAGGTCTGGCTGATCCACACTCCAACTGACCGCTTGAGAGACACTTGCTGGCATGACATATGCTTTCAAATCTAAACTATCACCGACATAAATATTATTTGTTACAGGAGAAGCCTGCACTAGTTCCAGTGGTTTGGTCACTGCCTGCTTGTCTTTCCAGACTCCCTTCAGCGGATAAAGAGCAATGTCAGCCTTAGCAGCACCACCTTCTACAAAAACACTAGCCGCAAGGCTATTTGGTGCAGGGAAAATCTGATTGGCACCCGCTACAGTATACCCTTTGGCAAAGACTTCTAGACTGGAACGATCCACATAGAGATGCAGATCTATGCTGCCATCCGCATTGCGCTTGACAGACTGACTATCCACCTGAGCAAATTTATTACTGAGAAGAATGCCGGACTGACTGCGGTCAATAGAGAGTGTTTCCTTTTCTAAATCATAGGTAACTCTAGTCACTTCTCCATCTCCAACCCGCAGGTTAAAACCGACTTTCTTGGTCGTTTCACTCGGACGGAAAGTAGAGACAATTTCATACTGATCACCGGAAAAATCTTTCAACAGCCCATTCTTCTCACTAACTTCCACGTCTTTATACAACACAGCCTTGTCTTCCTGACGCAGAGACTGATAAGCTGTAATTGGCGTCTGAGTCAGCCGATAGCTGCCGTCTTGCTTGATAAGGCCTAGTTTGAGGTTAAGATTGAAGGTCCCGTTGAACTTCTGACCGACGGTATCAGCTACCAGATTACAGTAATCTTCCCAGGTATTCATCCAGTTAGACTCGATAATGTCGGGTAGGGTTGGATTAGCCTTACTACCAAAGTCCTGAACGTAGTAAGTCATGGCCGCATAAGAATCTTTACCAAAGTTCATGACCTGATCAGCCTGAGCAAACTCAGCATCTGGGACAAAGGTCCACTTGCCCTCCATCTGTCTAAAATCACCGACCTTATAGGAGCGCCCGCCACGAGACAGGACCCATTTTAGACTACCATCATCTGCCAGTAGAGGATAGAGATCTGGGCACTCCGTATGGAGATCCGCATAAGTTGACTCGACCTTCCAATTACGCAGATTATCAGACGAATAAATTCTCAGCGGTCCGCCTGCAACGACCATAAACCATTTACCCTCCCAACGGAAGACCTTGGGATCACGAAAATCCTGTGATTGCAGTGGATCATCCGTCCAGTCAGCTGCAATTTGATCAAGCTTCGCCCAAGTCCGGCCCTCATCCTTACTGTAGGCTAACTTGATGCGCTGACCATTTCCGTCGGCAGTAATCAGTGCGACTAAACCGCCCTGGTCATTGTCAAACAAACCAGAGGAATTGGTGGTATCTGCTACTATTGATCCTGAGAACATAGCCCCATTAGCATCCGGATAAAAGGCAATCGGCTGTTCTTCCCAATGAATCAAATCCTTGCTGGTCGCATGGCCCCAGTGCATAGGTCCCCACTTTGTATCGTCGTAAAACTGATAGAAGAAATGATAGACTCCCTTATAATAAACCAGCCCGTTGGGATCATTGGCCCAACCGTCCTTGACCGAATAATGATACTGACCGCGATAGAGTTCATTGTAGTAAATCTCATCTGCCTGCCGACGATGGACATTGAGCCGATAAGTCAGGCTGACCTCCTGCCCATCCGCATCCGTCACAGTGCTGGTCACAGTCAGATAGTTTGCCCCCACTGCCAGCGGGATATTCTTCAAATCACTATAAACCCTACCTGCAGCATCAGTCACGCTTACCTTAGCAGCAGGATTTTTCGCTACGACAGTCAAGTCTACAGTCTCAGCATCATGTTTGACATACTGGATGGTAATAGGAGCAGTAAACTGACCTTTCTGTTCCACTTTCCCAACCGAAGAAGTCACCCTTATATCCTCCAACTCGGGATTAGACTGAGGAGTGATTTCTTTATAAAAGGTATTTTGAAAAAGCAGCTCACTGTTCCAGTTAAGTAAGCCAAAATAGCCTGCTGACAGATAAGTATTCTGCCCCTTATCATCTCTCTGAAGCGTGTAATCTCCTGAGCTGGCCACTAGGATATCATTGACATAGTAGGATACCCAAGAGCCGATAGAAACAACCTTGAGCCGATATTTATTATCATCCGTTGGCTCGATATGTTTTTCATTGATAAACTGATAGTCCCGACCGCCTTGCCAACGCCAAAACTTCACATTATTGCTACCACCATCAATATTAACTGCATAGCTGCTCTTGTCATCCGGATTATTATTACTGCGGAAAATGAGGGCTGCCGCCCCTTCCTTACTGAGGAAAGTTACATCCGTTGAGTAAACAAAATTCTTGCCCTGACTTTGAGAGTAAAGGAAACTATCACCTTTGCCTTTGGCATCACTATAAAGACCTTGTTCCCGGACTTCCCAAACTCCATTTTTGTCTCCCTTGGCTTCTGCCAAATTAGTATTGAAACCTGACTGCTTATCTACAGTCTCTACGGCAGGGATTTTTTCCGAAGCAACTCCCTTCGCCGCTGGCTGTTCGTCTTCTTCCTGTTTGGTCTCTTTAGCATTTGCTGTGGCTTGATTTTCCTTATCAGCCTTTTGATTGGCTGACTCTACTGCTGCATCCTGACCACTCGCTTCCGTCGCAGCAGTCTCTCCAGCTACAGAGTTTTCTGTCTTATCGGCATTACTTGTAGGAACAGCTGTTTGCCCGCTTTCAGGCTCCGAGACAGCTGATGAATCAGCCTGCAAGACCTGAGCAGGGGCTGGATTAGCCTTACCCTCATCTGCATAAACCACTCCACCGCCATCTAATAAGAAAGCTCCAAAAGCCAGCAGGGCACACCCAAAAACCCAACGCTTACCGCTTTTTCTCATAAACCAATTTTTACACACTTTTTCCTGATGATTTTTCATGACGCACCTCAATATTCTAAAAATAAAGTCAGACTCCTCACAACCAAATTACTGCTACATAACGCACTCCTTTCACCTTTTCTTGTTCAAAATGAACACCTTGTTTAGCACCTAACTCCTTTATAAAAAAGTAGCAATCTCAATAATCTAAATATAACAAATCTTTGTAAGCGCTTCACCTAACGTTTGTCACAAAAACAAAATGACAGATGTCATATTTTAGAAATGAAGAAAAAACAAAAAGCCTCCAAAACGGAAAGCTTTTGTTTGTTTTAAATTTATTCTGAATAGGATGCTACCAGCTCGTTCTTTAGATATTCTGCCAAATGCTGATGAGCAAAAATTCCTGCTTTTTCTTCGGCTGTCGGATTATAGTTGGTATTGGTGTTCACATCATAGACATAGATCTGACCTGTCTCTGACTCTACCCACTCAATAGCAGCCACATCAATACCAGCCTGAGCTAAGAAGGTTTCATAAGCCTGTCTTTGACTAGCAGGTAGCGGATCTGTGATTTGAAACTTATCCGATGTTTCCAACTGAGCAGGTCTTTGTCCAATCTGACACCCATCTGCCGGACAAAGCTGAAAACCTTCTGATGAATCAATCGACACTGTATAAAGAAACTTCTGGTTGATAAACTCCGAACGACGAATACGACCATCCGCTGGCTTGATATAAGCCTGAAGCAGGGTAATCCCATCCACAGAAGGCTCAAAAGCAGGACTGTTTACATAAGCTTCTAACTCTGCCTCACTGTTAAAGAGTTGCACTCCCAAACCTTTCCCAGCGCGATTATGCTTGGTAATCAGAGGATAAATATTGAGTTTTCTAGCTGCTTCCAGAATATTCTCCTGCCCCAAAACAGCTACTGTCTCTGGAGAAGCAATCCCAGCTTCAGAAAGTTTCAAATATTGCTTAATTTTGCTGATTTCTAGATTGATAGCTCCGCTACCATTGATGACCTTACGGCCGTGAGCTTCCAGCCAAGCTAGAACCTGCTCTGTAAATTCTGGTGCGTAGCGGTGTCCCCGAGTATGAGAAGAGGCTGACATCCGATTATAGAAAATTCCTGCTGGGGGCGGACTCTGCAAATCTAAGATCCCACTTGACAAATCCCACAGTTCATAGGGGACATTTTTCTCCTCTAGCCACTTGACCAAGTGCTGCGTCCACTCCAAATTTTCATGAATAACGTATACTTTTGCTTGACTCATAAGTCTTCTCTCCTTTACGAATACCGAACAGCCAACTCGCTGTTTTTTGATTCTTCCACTACATGACCTTCTGTTTTTTCAATCACACTCACAGCCAAAGCCTGGCCTAGAACATTGAGGGCAGTACGACCAGCATTAACAAAGAAATCAACCGCAAAAATCAAGGCAACTCCTTCCACTGGCAATCCCAATTGAGGCGCTGCAGCCAGCAAGACAACAATCGCTCCAGAAGGCACTGTTGCTGCAGTCTTCCCAACCAAGGTTAAAAGTAAGATGGTAAAGAAGAGACCAGAAATAGAAAATGCAATTCCATAAGCATGGGCGATAAAGATAGTAGCTACTGAGAAATAAACAGCAGCTCCTTCGAGGTTAAAAGTATACCCCAAAGGCACAACCAGGTCAATGACATGTTCGTCGTGCCCCTGCTTCTTTAGATCTTTCAACAGAGGTGGCAGAACAACACTGGAGCTACCAGAGACAAAAGCCAAAGTCAAGAGGCTCCAGTTCTGACGAATACTTGTCAGATAAGGAACTCCGAAGGCCAATGCAATTAAAGGAAAAATCACTAAAGCCAAAGCAGCGTAAGCCAGATAAGTTCCTGCAACAAATTGACCCAAACCAATCAACTTATCAACTCCTGTTGTGGCTACATCTTTGGCAATAAAACCAAAGATCCCAATTGGTGATAGCTTGATAATCACACCGACAATTTTGTATATCGCCTCAATCCAAATTTGCAATAAATCAATAAACTTCTGTGACTTGTCTTCCTTAAGACTTCCAAGACCATAACCCAAGAATATCGCAAAAACGATGATAGGAAGTAAAGCTCCTTCAGAAAGCGATTTAACAATATTAGCCGGAATAAAACTGAGAAAGAACTCATTTAGCTGGATGCTCTTAGCAATCCCATCAATATTTCCTCCAGTCTGACCGATATTGACTCCTTGACCAAAACCTAGATAATAAGCAGCAAAGACAAAGATCAAGGTAATCACTGTCGTGACCCCAAAGAAATAGAGCAAACTCTTTGTCAAGAGCTTCCCAAAAGATTTCTTACCAATCACACCAGCCACTGCTACGACCACAACCGGAAATACCAGCGGAATAATCACCATATTAATCAGACTGATAAAAGCTTGTCCCAAAAATTGATAGAAAGCCGAAAATTGCGGCCATACAAGAGCAACAAGAACACCCAAAACCAAAGCAATCAAGAGTTGCAACCCTAAAGAAACCTTTGACCATAAAGAAAAAATTTTCATCCCCAAACTCCTTTTTCTATTTTGATAGCTATTCTACTATGATTCTCCCAACCTGGCTAATATATATTTTCTATGAAAGTAATAGAAGAATTTTATGGGAGAGCCAAATAGGTAAAAAAAAGACACCCCAGAGAAAG
>ERZ1645004.85-NODE-85-length-20450-cov-11.452905_pt1 | contig 20450 bp, 20 predicted proteins | sample MGYA00579304_ERZ1645004 | MGnify/ENA primary metagenome ERZ1645004 (study PRJEB40715, sample SAMN01906944) | human oral metagenome | study: EMG produced TPA metagenomics assembly of PRJNA78025 data set (Human Oral Subgingival Plaque Microbiome).
CTTCAATATAGGACAAGTTATACTTGCGAAAAAAAAGATAAGCCTAGATCCCATGGCGGGATCTTTGGCTGGAAGGTGGTAGGATCAGAAGTTCCAGGTCTTCTTCTTGCCAACCATCTCGGCGGCGATCAGCACGAGGCCGATGACGACGAAGGGGGCGATGACAAGAGCGAGGAGGGTGGTCATTGTGGTTCCTTTCAGAGTAGGGTCTTCAATATACTCGAGGATTCCTACGCGGGCAAAAAAAAAGATAAGCCTAGATCCCATGGCGGGATCTAGAACTGTGTCAGAGGTAGTAGTGGTCGTACTGCTCAGAGCTCAGTCCAGTAGCAGCAAGCTCCTCGGCGTAGTCGAGGGCGGCCTGTGCAGCGGCGGGAGTGAGGTTCATGAGAGTGTCCTTTCTATGACGGGTTTCAATATAGAGCCCGTTTTTTACGCGAAAGTCTATACCCCATGTCGGGGTATAGAACTATCAGTGAGAGCACAGCTTCTCGTAAAGCTTCTCAAACTCAATCGGGTCCATGTGCTCCTTCGCTGCGTAGTAGTATGCGGAGTACATCTCCTCACAAGTCTCGCCGAGGCTAATAACATACTTGAGTTGTTTAGCCATGCGACGGTCCTTGATGTGGAGGAGTACAGCATACACGACACTAGCAAGGGTGATAGCACTGAGGATGATGTAGAGCATGGGAGGTTCCTTTCAGAGTAGGGTCTTCAATATACTCGAGGATTCCTACGCGGGCAAAAAAAAAGATAAGCCCAGCCCCCCATGCGTATAGCACAGGGGGCCAGGCGAATCTCAGAAGGGTTTAACCTTCATGATCAAACCGAACGCCTTCGAGCTGACGACTGCAAGTCGCTCGTACTGGAGGACGGCTACGATTCCTGCCATGGAGGTGACTGCACCGAGAATTGCGTCTTTGCTGAGCTTCTTGCTCTCGCCAAGGGCTTTGGCTTTTGCAAGAGTCTCGACATTTCGAGCAATTGTGGTGTAGTCCTCACTAGAGGGATCGTGAAGCTCGGCCTCCTTCAGAGCAGCTTCAATTGTCTGCTGAATGGGGTCAGGGTTCTTCATGGATGGGCTCCTTTCTAGGGGTTCATTATACCGCAGGTTTTTCTCGCTTAGACCTGCTTGACGTCCAGCGTCACCTTCCCATTCCGGAGCATCTCGGCGACGCCCTGGTCGAAGGTGGCGTGGATCCCCTGATCCTCAGACACATGGAGGGCGCCGGAGGGCTGAGTGCCCTGGTACTTGGTGGAGCTCACGCCGAGAAGTACACCCAGGAAGGTGTCAATCGCGGCGATCGTCCCGGCGACCTCAGTCGGGTGAGGCAGGGGCCACAGAGCCGCCAGAGTGAGGGGGAGGGCAGAGGTAGCCGGAAGGGCGACCAGCGCAACCCACTTGAGGATGTCGTAGGACTTGTTGTTCAACTTGCTCTCCTGAAGGTGCTTAGCCATCGTTTTTCCTCTTCGCCGGGGGTCTAGGGGTGGGGACTACGGGAAGATTCTTTACCTCATTCACTATCTTCTCAGCAAGCCCGTTCCCCCCGAACTCGGAATAGGGCTCTACAAGATACTTCATGAAGTCCTCATACTCGTCGAGGGTGAGAAATCCTCGATGGAGATATGTCTTCCCGACATATACAATCCGGTCATGGGCCATTCCGAGCAGAAGCCTTGACGTAGCGGACTTCCGCTCACTGCGCTTCATGATCCAAGCCCACATCCCGGAAGATCCCAGAACTGACAAGAATATCGCAAGGACGATATCAAGCAGAGGGTTGAATCCGAAGTGCTGCATGTTAACCGATCGCTAGATAGGGACGGACCCCGAAGGAGTAGTTCAGCGGGGCATGAGAGAACTGGCCCGTAGACTTCATGTAGACCGCAGTCTGAGCTGAGGCACGCTCACGAAGCCAGTACTCCTCCTCGATGTTAACAAGGGCGGGGTTTAGCCTGAAGGCTGGGAACTGGTTGTGGTGGATACCCCGGGAGAGTGAGTCGTCGAAGATGGATGAACCCCATAGCATGGCCTCGTCCATGATATTGATGTGCGGGTTGTACCAGCGCCAGTCCTTAACTGCGCCGTTCCCATCATACCCGGTAGCCACTCGAGTCCAGACGCCAACCATGTTGGACCGATTGAACAGAGACTCAGCCATGCGGCTAGCCTTCGTCATAGTAGACTGGTTCAGAGTCGAGTCCACGTATGAGCGCTGGTCTGGAATCGTGGTAGACCATGCGTCTCGGAAGAGGGAGCTATCGGGGACGACTACAATATGGTTCTGTCGGAATGGGGGCTCACCGATGTTGATGAAGTAGTTGAACGCCACGATACGCCAGGTGACACCCGAGTAGGTCCAGTAGTCCCCGAGGTAGAGCCCAGAGAAGGATCCGCTTCGGATAGCCTGGAGATATGGAGTGACATTGCTACCCAGCGAGGCGCCTCGGTAGATGGAGTTGTGCACACCAACGTTCGAGTCATTCAGCATCCCATAGACGGAGCCAGAGTTGGTGAACTTCTCGTTGATCTTGGTGATGTTGAGCTCGGTACCCGCGACTCGACCCTCAACAGCCTGGAGGCGCTCGTTCTGGTTACGGTCACTCACCTTGAGGTTGGCGACATCTGTCGAGGTGTTTCCACCCGCATTAGCCAGGGCATCTCGAACGGACTCGAACCAGGTATTGAACTCGCCCTGCAGCTTGGCCTGTAGAGCGTCCAGATTGATGTTCTGCAGAGGACCGCTCACGTAAGGAGTCCGAGCACTACCGACGAGGCTGATGATGTTCTCGGCCGTGATCTGTCGAGAGTTCTTGATGATCTTGATCTGCGCCAGAGCGAAGGTCTGTCGATCACCGTTGTCGTCCACCGAGGGAACGGTGGGGGTAACCGCCGGGGTTCCCTGGACTACCTTGATCTTCGCACCGCGGATAGCCTTGGATCGGTCCACCTCGACACATACGAGGTCGATGCGGTCCAGAGTAGCGTGAGAACCAGTCAGAGTAACCGTCTCATCACCTGAGTTCTCAACCCATCGGTTGTTCAGCCAGGCCTTTCCGGAGCCGACATAGACAGACATCCCGTTGTTGGTGGGTCGAACACGGAACTTGTCCCCCACGTTCGGAAATACCCCCGGGGCAATAATACCGTCGAACAGCGAGCCGAACTGGTCGGCGTCATATGTACGGTCACCATTCACGGAGTTGTAGAAACCACTAGTAATGGCCATATGCTAATCCCTTTCTCGAGGAACGATGACCTCACCTGGTCCATTGCGAGTGAAGTCGATACGGAAGCCGTCACCATTCCACTTGGTACGAGACGACATGGAGATTGAAGGAACCTGAGAGAATCCGTCAGCCGACCAGGACTCGGTCATCTCTGTGAGCTGGCACTCGATAGGTACTGGGTTGCTTCCAGACGGGACGTAGTAGAAAATATCCCCCACATCGAAGCCATCTCGGTACTGAACATTCGAGAAGTTGTTGATCTTTCCCGAGATCATCTTCAGCGGGGTATACTTCGGGAACATGGCATCGAGAACCCAGAAGGGATACCAAACCTCAGTCAGGGAAGAGATATGCTTCTTCTGAAGCGGCGTAAGCGCCTTCCAGTCCTTTACCGAATATGGCTTGTGGACCTGGGTGTTGTCCCACAAGACCTCTCGACGAGTGATTGGGTTCTCTGAACGAAGTGTATGCGCCCGGGTATGCGTAGTTCCATCCGCAACCCAGTCAAGGTCTACGTCGCCAGTATCAAAGATCTCGTAGATCGTACTCTTCTTATCTACGATCGAATCAACCGACTCGAAGTCCGAGAAATTGTCGTTCTCCTGTGCTAGGGTGATCGTGTTGATCAGTCGAGGAGCAGTGATGTAACAGTGAATACCGCCATCCTCAAGCTTGATCTTGTAGAAGAGCGAGTACCCGTTTGGCTTACATGCGGAGATGACATTCTTGAACATGTCCGCAATTGGCGCACGGTCATAGATAATCCACTTACCATCCTGGATCTTCTGGCCGGTGTCGTTGACGTAGGCCATCTGAGACACACGGGTATTTCTGTGGAAGTTGAAGTTGTCAATCCTTCGCTCAGGCTTTGCATCCTTACCAAGGTTGCTGTGCGCCACATCCTCGGCCATGGCCTGGGCATTGAACTGACCATTGGCATCGGGTTCAATCCATCGACGGTGAGGAAGGATTCTCCACTCCATCATCGACTCGAGAGAGCGCCCAGTATACTTGTGGAGGTAGACACCGTCATCCTCCTGCTTCACCGTAGCAGTCTCGATGACCATAACGGTATCCGTGTCGTCTCGGATAAACAGATTTCCAAGACTATACTCATACCCCGGCTGATCCGAGTAGAGCTGGAGCTCGAACTGCCCGTAGTCGTAGGCCCGCTCAGTCCAGTTAAGCGAGTAGAAGTTGTTCGGAACCTCGATAAGGGTTTCGTAGTTATGGAGGAACGCGAAGAACAGCTGCATCAAATCCCCCTGTAGAGAGTATCGTATTCCATAGAGACGCTAACGTCGTCAACGCCCCCAGCATACTGCAGGGCGATTGTATTGATACCTGGGTGCATCTGAATCCAGGTACTACCCGGAGCCAGAACACCCGTGATGAAGGACTTCCTACCTCGAGCCTGGTGAGTAATGGACTTCTTACCTGGACGAGTGTCGATTACGATACTCTCGCCTTGGTAGAAGTTTCCAGCTCGAGAGATAGACATAGTCTCGTTGTAGGTGACGTTCGAGACAATAAGGTTACTCACGGTACCAGAGAACTCGACTGTGATGGTCGCACCAGCCGGGTAGTCTCCGAGGTACCGGATGTCCTTACCAGAAGAGTTTGTCATGTCGCCGAACTTGAGCTTGTGGTTCGGCTCGGAGAAGAACGGGAACTCGAAGGAAGGCGTGTTGTCGTTGAAGCCCACGACCTTCTGGATCTGAGTAGCGGAGGACTTCCAGTACGGGTCCAATCCAAGAAGGGAGACCTGGATCTCCTGCCGCTCAGAGAAGATGTTTGGCTCAACGGACTCGACAATGAAGTCTGAGTGCACGTTAAGCCAGTCGGTAGTCACACCGAGAGTGATGGTCTCTCCGACTCCGAAGTAGGAGTAGCACTTGAGTCGTAGTTCCTGAATGTCGGTCCCCCAGGGGATCAGAGTCAGTACCACAGTACGAGTACCAACCCTGACCCCCTTAAGGAACGCTCCATCCAGCAAGGCATATCTGTCAGTGCTGATGTCTGCCTTTACTGGCCCCAGACCAGTAATCTCCTTGATCGCGACCCCCGACGAGTAGGGGTCTGTGATATCGATTGCAAGTCGATCCCCCGACTTGGTCGTGGACGAGATCTCTGAGATCATAGTGTCAACTTGTCCTTTGCCATAGCAAGCTGAGTGTGGGTCTGGCGATAGATAGTCGCCGCATCCAGCGCCTCAGGCGAGTTGTTGGTCTGGTTGAATGTGATGTTTGTAACACCATTTTGACTATTCTTGTCAGAATTGTCAACTGCGATCGGAGCAGCGGGCCGAGCAGCGTTAGCCGCCTGAGCCGTGACTCCGATGGCGGGAAGGAAGTTGTTGATTCCCTTAGCCTGCTTCTGCATCTCGGTGAGATCCAGAATGGGCTTGATTTCGGGCTTGAAGGACGGGTCGTCCTCGAGGAGCTCGTTAACGCCACCGATAGCCTTAGCCATTGCGTCGTATGCGGCGTTAGACATATTCTCTCCTGCCTCAGCAACACGCTCGCCGGTGTTTTCGACGCCGATTGCGAAGCCCTCCCCTACGTATCCACCAAGTTCCTTCATCAGTCGAGAAGGAGAGTGAATACCGAAGAAGTCCTTGACCTTGTTGTAGCCCTTCTTGGCGAAGGATACCATGGACTCGCCGAAGCTCCAAGCCTTAGAAGCGAGACCACCAGTCATACCATCGACGATAGCCCAAGCAATCTCTCGACCGACCTTGTTGAATCGGTATGCGTACTTGTTAATGGCATCGCGAACACCCTCAAGGAGCTTGAGTACAGTCCACATACCCTTATCGATGATCTTGGGTCCATTCCTAGCAATTCCGTCAAGGAAGTTGAGAATGACGTTTGTAGCAGCGTCAACCACCTTGCCGATGTTATCAGCAATACCATTCAGGAAGTTTGCCAGAATGGTGGCGCCCTTCTCGCCGAACTCGTAGGCGTGGTTAGCCAGCTCGGTGAGCATCGCCTGGATCAGGATGAACAACGTTGCGACAATGCCAGGAATGTTGGCATTAATGGCATAGATGATCGCTCCAAGCAACGCAGCCATAGCCACCGCCAGCTCTGGGGCCTTTGCTCCTAGGGTGATGATGAAGTTGGCAATGGCGTTGGCGAAGTCGATAGCTACCTGAGGAAGAATGGCAGCTAGCTGCTTCAACCCCTCTGTAAGGACTAGGAATGCTGCAGCACCCGTGGTGGCACAGATACCCAGTACTGCAGCAAAGGCCGCCATACCAATCGAGATCGGAAGCAGGGCCAGGCCCAATGCGAGCAATGCTGCCGTGAGGATGATCATACCGACCGCGAAGTACTGTGCACCAGCTGCCGCAGCAACCAGGATCAGCATACCGCCCGCGAGAGCAATAAGACCAATCGCGAGCTGTGTCCAGGTGATACCGGACAGAGTCTTCATTGCGGAGGCTAGGGCCAGGAACGCGATAGATGCAATACCCAGAGCAATTCCACCTTCCTTGAAGGCGTCTGCGGCCGCCATTGAAATGGCCAGAATCGCCAGACCTGCTGCTAGAGCAATGAGTCCCTTAGCAAGGGTCTCGATGTCCATGTTGCCAAGGATAGCCACTGCACCGGTTAAGACAATAACTGCCGCTGACATAGCAATGATAGCTGCTGCTCCACGAGCATTGGCTCGACCAGCGATAGCCATCGCTATAGACAGCTCAGCGATAACCACACCAAGAGCAATAACTCCCTGCAGGAGCTTGCCGGTGTCCATTGTTCCGAGCATCCAGATAGCCGCCACAAGGATGTTACAAGAGACAGCCAGCGACAGCAGGATTGCTGCACCCTTACCCATGAATGGGTCCTTACTGACGACCATCATAAACCCAGACAGGATCGCCACAACCGCAGCGAGGGTTACGACTCCCTGGATAGCCTTGCCAGTATCCATGGATCCAAGGGTGTATACTGCCAAAGACAGAATAACACAGGCTGCGGCAAGAGCAAGTAGGATTCCTGCCCCCTTCTCGACTCCCTTGGTGGCAGCCATCTTTGTCATGAAGGTCTGGAGGGTGTCCATGAGGACCTTCATGGCAACCATACCGATCACAGCACCCTTGAGATCCATGCCCGCAAGAATTCGTACAGCGGTAGCCATAAGAATCATTGCTGCGCCAAGGGCAATCAGCATGAGTACGATTCTCGTGGAGTCCTTCTTGAAGGCGACCATCTTAGTCATAGACTCAAGCATGTCGTCCATCATGTTGAAGAGGAACTTCAGGACTGCCAGCGTCACAAGAAGCTTTGGGGCCGGAACGAGAGACATCAGGATTAGCGCACCAGCCAGAACACCGAGCGCAATAGCAATGGTGAGAAGAGCCTGAGCCTTCACCTTCTGCTCGAACGCCTCTAGGACGTTACCCATCTTATCGAATACGTCGCCGAGTTTCTCAGCCATGCCGCCGATCTTGTCGAAGTTCTTCTTGAAGGAGTTGATCCATCGAGTAAAGGCGATGAGAACCCCGCCACCGATAGCTCCTACAAGGATCTTACCCATGTCGTAGGACTTGAGATTGGAGTTCGCGTTGCTAAGTGCGTTGCCAATGGACCCGAAGGCGTTCTTAACCCCTTCCTTGACTTTGGGCGCGAAGGTGTTAACCACAAAGTCTTTGAACTCGACAAACTTCTGCTTGATAGTGTCAAATAACTCAGGCAGATGAATAGCATTAGCAACCTGCTTGATGTCCTCGAACCACTTCTTTAGGAAGTTCTCCTTTGCGGCCTGACCAGTTTCCTTGGCAGCCTGTGCAGCGGCGGAACCAACCTCAGATACGGCTCCAGCGGCCTCCTTAGCCTTAGCTTTCACCTCGCCATGACCGTTGACCCAGTCACGGAATGAGACCGCTACATCCTTGACCTTGCTCCCGATCTCGGAGAAAGACTTGCCAAGCTTATCCCAAACGGCACTATTTTGAATAGTATTCCATGTTTCGACAAGAGCTTCCTTCAGCTCAACAAGTTTCTCCTTGAGCCACTGGACCTTCTCCGAGATCTTGAGCTTGTTGCCGAGTTCATCGAACTTAGCCCCAAGCTTAGAGACTATAGCCTCAGAGGTGGTCATGTTACTGAGGTCGAAGCCCTTGAAGTATTCGGACAATGCCGACTTTCCAGAGGTGAGCTTAGCCTTCAGCTTATCTCCGACAGTCTGTCCAAACTCATGGATCTTGTTCTTAGCCTTGTCAATTCCGCTGTGGATAGAATCCATAGCAGCAGAGAACTGTTGACCAACAACAGAGTTCTTTAGAGCATCCTTGACAAGTCCGAATTTCGACGCTAGACTCTTCAGTCCGTTTGCAGCGCTAGTGACCTTTCCACCGAAGTCGAGCCACATAATAAAGTCATGGATCTTATCCACGACCCACTTAATAGCCTTACCGACGAGATCAATCGGTGGAAGAAGCAGCTTCAGTAGCTTTCCACCGAGGTCCAACTTGGTGAACCACTGGTCGAACCAGAAGATTGCCTTGCCGATTACCTTCGTGATCTGGAATACGCCAGAGTTGATCCCGGTAAATGCTGGGAATAGTGCACTGACAATATGCGAGGCTACCGTGAAGATAACCTGAGCAATCTCGCCAAGGATTGTCGTGAAGATGTGGAAGATTGAGAATAGTCCTGTGAATGTCCACTCAAGCTTATCCGCAAAGTTATTTGTGATGATGAGCTTAGATGTGAAGTTCTCAAAGGCCTTGGTGATGCGAACAAGACCTTCAGCGCTAGCATTCATGAACACTCGTCGGAAGGCAGTTCCGATCTGTCCGAGAACTTTGACAATGGCCCAGAAGATATTGGCCAGACCCTGAACAAGCGATGCCCGTCCTCCAAGATCCTTCCACATCTGGAGGAATCCGTTTCGCGCATCAGCACTGGACTTAATAACGCCACCGAGCCAGTCACCAATAGACGTGAATAGAACCGACGCCTCTTCAAAGTCACCGAATAGAATTTCGAACGTCTCGGCCCATCCGGAACCGATGGCTTCCTTGGTCGTATCTACTAGCTGGCTAAAGGTTCGGATCTTGGTTGCGGCGTCAAATGCTCCCTGAGCAAATTGCTTGAGCTTGTGCGCTTGCTCCTCAGAATAACCCATCTCAACGAGCTGAGCCTCAGAGAGGTCATTCGTTAGGGCAGTAAGGGTGGTCGTCATGACCTGGGCAGTAAGCCAGTCTTCCTTCAGGGATTCTCGGAAGTTCCCATCCTTAGCAATAGCCTCATCATAACCAGTACCCATCATTCGGGAGGTCTCGATAAGGGCATTCCTGAATGACTCACCACCCATACCTGCCTGGACTAGCGAGTTCCAGTCCTGAAGGTGGACTGCGCCAGCCGCGATAGCCTGCGAGAGCTGGGTGTATGCAGTGGCTGTCTGCTGGGCAGTTGAACCCGAGGCCGCTGCGAGGTTAGACAGACCCTTAATTGATGCCACGGATGTCTGAAGATCGACACCAGCTGCGGTGAACAGACCGATAGCATGAGTCATGTCACTGAAGCTATAGACAGTCTTGTCTGCGTAGGTGTTCAGCTCAGCAAGAGAGGTCTTAACCTCGCCTAGGGTGGTCCCCTTCTCGACTGTGTTAGCCATAATGGTCTGAATGGCTCTCATTTTGAGCTCATACTCATTAAAGCCGTCTTTAATGGTTCCGATGAAGCCAGAGACTACGCTTCGACCGGCATTCAGTGCCGCGACACCAATTCCACCGAATGCTGTGACGGCAAGACCCTGCATGACGGTCATGTTCTTGCCGATATCGAGGGCCTTCGTAGCCAGATCGCCTAGAGTCGTATTCTTAGCTATCTCGCCGATTCGAGAAAGACCATCTGCAGCCCCCTGCATCTTGAGTGAATCCTTGAGACGGTCCATGCTGGACGCGGATTCCTTGATCGCGGACAGGAACTGCTTATTGTTCATCTTGAGCGAGACTACCCGCTCGTCAATAGTTGCCACTACTTAGTGACCTCCTTCCAGGCCTTCTTCGCTATCTTGTCGAATACGGGCCTGATAGCGGGGTTGATGTAGTCTCGGCCAACGACATACCCGCCATTACGAGTACCGTGACCATATTGCAAGATGACGGCGATGTTTACGCCGTTGTTTACGTGTGAGTTTGTCCAGGTTATCTTCCAGTTGTTGCCGGTTCTGGTGACTTCGTAGTTCCAGCTAGCTGCTGTCTCGCCCGACCTGGAGGGGGTCGCCGCCTTAAGAGCAGAAACCCCCTCCTTGCCGAACTGATTCATGATCAGAGCCAGGTCTAACTTCGTCATTCTGTCAAACCAATTCCTGGTGAGTTTCCAGTCTCCCTGGCTCTCGATCGTGATCATAATTCTCCTACTTGATGGCGTTGAATGCCTCAGGTGTCGCTACCGCCCAGCCGATAATCTTGACATTAACGGCCTTTGCGGATGCCTCAGCGGCAATCTGCTCATCCTTGTTGGATACAAGTACCCAAACTCCCTCGGGGTAGGCGGTCTTGACCTGTCGCCAGGCTTCTCCACCCATCCCAGAAGCAACAACACCGAGGTTTGCGTTCTTTACGGCTGAGATCTGCCAGTCGGCCGGTCCATCAGTGCTATCTGCAACTCGCTTGAAGCCTGTGTAATCGGTCGTCATGATCTCACGAAGCTTGTTCTGACCTCGTCCGTGGATCGAGAAGTACAGCTTTCCGCGCGCAGTAAGGATATTGAAGATCTTACCGTCGGACGAGCGATACCACTCGGCGGCGGAGTCGATCAGACCGTTACGCACGTTCGGTAGGACGGCGATGTTCTTAGCCTCGAGTGTATCGAGAGCCTCAACCATACCCGCGACATTAATATTCAAGTTGCGGAGGGTCTGAAGGGACACATCAGAGAACGACTTGGTTCCTTCGTAGTACTGGTTAATGGCAACTGCAGAGTCTTGGCGGTCGGCTGTAGACTGAATCGGCAGCGAAATCTGGTCTGGCTTAAGTGCGGCGATGGCCTTAAGCTCGTCGAGGGTGTAAGTGTTTCGATCGCTCTTACCCCATCCTCCCTGAAGCCAAGCCATAATAGGCAGGGCATTAGGCTTAGGCGCAGGAGGTGCTACAGGCTCATTAGCCGGGACAACAGGACCCTTAGCCGCCATCCATGGCCCTAGCTTCTCAACCGCAGATGCGATTCGATAAGCCAAAGCAGAACCGAAGGCCACAGAGCCAATCTTTGTCGGGTGGGTATCATCCCCCTGAATCAGAATGTCCCGAGTCCCGTCTCCCTGAGGCCGGTCAGCATTACCGGTACCAGACAAGACATCGGATACCTGAACTGTGGGTGCGCCCTCAGATACCGGAGTAACTCCCGAAAGCGGGACCCATGTCTTCGTGACCTTGTAAGCGACGCCCTTATAGACGACAATATCGCCCTCAATACAGGCTCGACCGTCTCGCCAGAGAACCGCCTGCTTATCTGCTACCCCAAGCCAGTCGATAAAGGCGATTCCGTTAGCAAGTCCGCCTGCCGCCTCAACTCCTGCCTTCTGAGCCTTCACATTCATGTGTCCAGACTTGGATAGGAGTCGACTAACGGCCGAAGGCTCCGGTCCGACCATAACAATCGGGACGTTAGGAAGCTTCTTACGAACCTTGGTTACGAAAGACTTAACTGCCTCAGTGATCTTGGTACCGTTAGCATCCCCGTTATCAATGACCTTGTCGCTGTTGAGAGAACCAACGGTGACAATCAGGTTGGGAACTGCTGAGCAGACAGCATTAATCCGGTAATCCGCCTCAAAGTTGTCATTTCCAGTGGCAGAGTATCCGAATCCACTTCCGTCGACGGCACTGACCATCGGCGCACAGTTCAGAATCCTTGAGACGGCGGCAGGCATATTGAATCCCTGACCCATTGTCGACTCAGTAGACCAAGAGTCGCCAAAGAAACCTACAGTCGGAACAAACCGTCCAGGATTGAGAGGGATGGGCTCTAGAGTCTTCGGTAGATCCTGGACTGTCTGCTGTAAAGGCAGGAATCCCTTAAGCCAAGGTACCACCAGGTCGAGAATATGCTTCGACGGTGGGTTCTCGTAGGGATTACCTACGGGCTCCCACTGTCCACCACGGTTGGGGTCCTCTACAAGAACACCATCCGTAATGTAGAGATGGCCGATACTCAGTCGATCAGCCTTAGCAAATACCTGCTTGTAGTTCGACTCCTTGGTGGAGTGGATTGTCGCCCACCAACGAGTTGACGGGTACTCGGCCATGTGTGCCGGAAGAACCGGAGACTGCTCATTCTCCTCGAGGAACTTCTCAGCGGTACCCTCGAACATCATACAAACGTCGAAGTCGAGAGTGCAGACCTCTTTGGAGACATTAGTCCCGGTATTAACGCCGAGCACAAAGGAGGGACCATACTCTTGCCTAAGATCGAAAAGAAGTGTTCGATACCAAGGAATCCTGGCAGAGGTCTCTCCCCAGCCATTGATCATCTCATCGAGGAATACACCCTGGACCAGATCTCCATACCACTGCTTAGCGAAAGAAATCTGCTTCTTGATATACTCATGAGTGTACTTGTCGGGGTCAGGTACCCCATTTCGAGCGGGATGTGTCGACGGAAGACTTGCTACTCCGTACTGGGTCTTGACATAGAACAGGAGTCGCTTTGCCCCGGCGCCAAGAGCCAGTTCTGCCTGCTTCTTGAAGTCCTGATCGAATTGCTCCCAGTCGCCGCTGTTGCGGTTGAGAATCACATACCCAAGCTTGTCCCGGAACTTGAGAGTCTCTGCCCACTTCGAAATCTGACCCGGCTTGTCTTCCTTGTAGTAATCCGGCCAGAAGTAAGTAATTGGTGAGTAATACCGATCGCCATTCTTGAAGGGAGACTGCTCCTTGGCGAGAGAACGAAGCTCAGTCTTTGTTCCGTATCGAGACTCAGCTTCAGACTTCTTGAGGTAGGGGGCGAGATTGGGAGCGGCTCCGCCACCTCCTCCCCCTCCACCAAACGGGAGAGGAGATACCTCAGCCGTAGGCTGGACTTCCATGATGTCAATTGACTCACCCTGAGTCAGAGCAACGTGCTTGACGATGTCAAACTTGGGTGAATCGATGTAGATGGTGTGGGTCCAGGCGCCAGAGGGAGTTACTCCAGCGCCCGGAGCCAGCACCTCGATGTTGACAGCGCCAGCCTGGTCTGTCCGAACCATATGCTCGCGCATTGAGACTGCGGCACCTTCAACGGTAGCCGTAGCGCCCTTCACGTCAGGAATGATTCGGACAAGAGCCCGACCATTCTCTCCTCCGGGAATAGTTCCCGTTAAAGTACAGTATGGCGCTGCCATTTTGAGCCTCCTACGGCTGTTCGGCCCTGTCGAGCAGGGCGTTTACCTTGGTATTGGTCTCGGCACCGTAGACTCCATCGACCTCAGCGCCGACTGCAGCCTGGACGGCCTCGACGGTCGCGTCGTGCGCTTCCTCAGAAGCCTCACCCCAGATGCCGTCCTGCTCGGTGCCGACCACGGACTGCGTGAAGGCCACGCCGAAGGGGAAAGTCTTCCCGCCCCAGTTAGAAGCCGCAGCCAGAGCGTAGCAGCGAGAGCGAGTGTTCGGCCCGGCGACATTGTCGGGGGTCGCCCGGACTGCACGCTGCAGAGCACGGATGTCAGCAGGGCCAGCGGGAGCAGTATTGCTCGGAGAGTCAGTGTATGCAGGTCGGATCACGTAAGCGATCGACTGATTGCGGACACGCCGCCAAACACCGTTCCCCGCAGACTGAGAGCCATAGCTGCCAGACGAGGTGTTCCCCTCAATCGTCTGGAGTGTGCCGCCGCCAAGGTTCTTCTCGACGAAGCCCACGTGGTCCGTGCCGCCGCCGTCCCAGTCGTAGATGACGACGTCACCGGGTTGGGCATCGTAAACCGATACGAAGTAAGCGTCAGGGTGCTGGCGGACCTTGTTGACGGTGTAGTCAGTGTTAAAGGAGAAGCCTCCAATAGCGTCAATCTGCCCGCACTCGTCCAGACACATGCTGACGAAGAGCATGCACCACCAAACAGAGTCGGACGGTCCAGCAAGCCACTGCTGACCAGTTCGAGCTGCCCAGTATCGGCCAGCCTCGGATCCGGGCTGAGGGTCGTCTGGTGCATAGTAACCAATCCTCGCTGCGGCGCGAGCGAGTACCTGATCTGCGACGCTCACTTCATCACCTCAGTAGTCTGGGAGACGTGAATCTCCTTGTCTTCCATAGGATCAGTGCCGATGTGGGCCTGCGGAGCAAGCGCCTCCTCGGGAATGTCTTCGTGACTGATCATTGTTATCCCTTCGAGCCAAGCTTCGCTCGCCTGGCTCTGTTGAGTTCCCGGTTCCGTTCCATAATTTCGGACTGGGACATCTTCTTATCGGGCTGGTTCTTTTGGTTACATACCCGAATGAGTGTGAGTAGTCGGTTGATGTGCCATTTCTCGCACTCGAAGGGGATCTGACAAGCGATCATCCAGTAGTAGATGAGCTCGGATGACGTGTATTCGCCAGATCCAGACTCTCCACCCGTCTCGCGGATGGTGGTTGCGGTCATCGTGTCGGCCATGTAGGCACTGATACGATCGACCTCAGATGGGGGGATCCTATCCAGGAGCGACGGGTCGTACTCTTCATCTGTGATCATACACTTGATGTAGAGGGCCATCTCCTCAGGGGTGACTTTGTCGTTACCTATGAGGTGCTTATGGGTAATTGACTCCCATTTTGACAGCGCGACCAGGTTGTGCTCCAGGTGCAGGATTCCGCCAGGCATGGAGACAAACGAACCTGTCTCCTCATCGAACCCGTCGAGATCCGGGATAGAAACTATAAGCATTGCAGGCACCGAGGGCCCAGGAGTCTAGGTCTCTGAGCCCCCGGTGTGGTATATCAGCCTGCGAAGTGCGCCTTGATCTCGTCAGGCAGAAGAAGCTTAGGCTCGAGAGCCCCGCCTCCACCCTGAGCGGCGTCGGAACCGAACAGCTTGGCCTCAAGGGTCTTAAGCTTACCGGTGTCGACGTCCAGAGACGAGATGGTCAGCAGCGAGGTGGGCTTGGCGCCAGACACGTTGACCGGCGTGGTGGACAGCTCCCAAGAGAAGGAGATCGCCTCGGGAGAGTCGTTGACGGTCTTGTAGCCCTTCTCGGAAGGAGAAGCCTTGCAGCCGTACAGGATGTGGAGCTTGTAGCCCTTGTCCTGACCAGCCACGTCGTCACCGATCTTGGTGCGGTATACGAGACCGAAAGCCAGTCGGTCCTGCTGACCGATCTTGACACCCTTCGTCAGCGTGGCGGAACCGTCGCACTGCTCGAACTCGTCGGGGTAGGTGTAGGCCTCAATGGTGGCCTTCAGCTTCTCAGCCGAGAGCATCGAGAGGTACAGAATGTTGTCGGCGTAGAGGTCAGTAGCCTCAGCGCCCTCGGGCTTCTCAGAGATGGCGGTGATACCATTCCAAGCGACACCCTTGCCGTAGGTCTTCTGAGCAGGGTCGTACACATACAGTGCGCAGTGGTCGACACCAGTCTCAATACGGCGCTCACCAGTCTTGTCCCAGACAAGTGCAGCCATGTTAACTCCTAATAGTAGACGTCGAAGATGTCGTGATAGAGGTTGTCCGCTACGAGTCGAGACTCATGGCGGCTGAACAAAAGGTCCTCGATCTTCGTTCGTGTCGGGTCCTCGGGATGCCGGGCGATCAGAGTAACCTGGAACCGGTTCGCTTTGATATACTTGAGGTTGTCCGCGTACATCGGATCACCCGGATGCCGCTCGTATACGATGCACGGATACGAGAGCTTAAGCGACGGGAGTGGTTGGTAATAGACCTTATCCGACCCGAGGATCTCTACCAGCTTCTCATGGAGAGCTAGCCGTCGGTCCATTATACACCCCCGTCAACTCGAGAACCAGACGGGGGAACTTCAGCTCCACATAAGAGATCTTCCAAAGTCCCCCCATCCAGCGAACATACTTGAGGTTCTGGATGTTATCCGTTAAGAACCCGTCAGCGATAATGCTGATCTGGTTGCTGAGGTTGATACTCCCCAGAACCTCATCGCTGGCACCAAAGCGGCGTGCTTCACGAAACACATCGCCATAGTACTGCTTCTCGATTGGTTTGTCTTCCCAAATTCCCGGCTCGGTCTGGACCTGAGTTACAAATCCTATCTCGCCGAAGAATTTGGCCATCTATCACGGCTCCGCGACGACGTTACCAGTCTCGGTCTTGCGCTCAACGATGATGGCCGACTTCGGGTGAGTCAGCGCACCGGAGAGGCGAGTTTCCAAGAGGTAGTGGTACTGGTTGAAGCTAATGTCGAAGTCCTCAGCCGCGAAGAGCTGCCCACCCTTGTCCGCACCAATGGTGTAATCGGACATGTTGACGATGATACCGAGGGCGTCGACGGTGCCGTTCTTGGCGGAAGAGCGCTGCAGGCCCTTCATGAGCGGGACCTTGACAATCTTCGAGACACCGACGTAGTCGGCAAGCTCGGAGACACTGCGGAACAGACGGTGACCCATCTTATCCTTGAGCAGCAGGATCTCGGTGACCATGTGGGGCTCGGCGAACCAGGTGGGGTTGCCCGCGCCGTCATAGTCATCCATAGCGCGGACAATGGAGTCCAGGACATCCTCGGTGGTGGTCTCCTTGGCCAGGACGACGCGAGGAGCGTAGAGGCTGTCCTCCTTGTAGATCGGGCGGATGCAGTCCTCCTTGATCTTGTCCTTAGAGGAAGCCTGACGACCATCACCGATGAGGACGGCTCGACCGAGCTCCTCCTCAAGCATGATCTTCATCTCGCCGCGGATGTAAGAGACGACATCAAAGTCAGTGATGTCCAGAATGTCATCCCTATCCAACCTCTGCTTCTTATAGATGGTGGTCGGCGAGGTAACACGCTGCAGAAGTGTGAAGACCTCGTCTTCCTTCTTATTACCCTTAATGTAACCGCGGGCCCGGGCCTCGTCGGCCGTGATGTCGGCGAAGCGTGTGCGAATGCGGGAGAAGGGGGAGTGCTTGGCAGCGCCGACGACGGAGTTAACCCAATCGGTCTTGCGCTTGATGAACTCAGGCTGGTTCCACAGATCCTTGGCCTCCGGGAAGAGGGTCTCGATCTGCTTGATGCCGTAAGCGTCGGCGTGGGCCAGGATGGCCTGCTTCAGGGAGCCGCTGGAGCGAGCGTCCTCGAAGATGGTCTCGACCTGGGCGTGAGTCAGGACGGGGAGCTCCTCGGTGGTAGCGGAGCCCTCAAACACGTTCTTGTGAGCCATAGTATCCTCAGTTGTGTCGGAATGGGCGGTGTCCTCGGCCTCTTCGGTCTCAGACTCCTCCGCCTCTTCATCTACGGAATCGACGAGCTGCCCGACGATGGCATAGACCGCCGTCTTCTGCTCCTCGGTCATTCCATCGAAGATCTCCCCGAGCGTGGGGTCGTCCTCGTCGCCCTCAGCCTCATCGGCCTCCGGCTCCTCCTCAGCGTGCTCGACGTCGTCCGTCTCCTCCGCCTCGAAGTCCTCATCCTCGTCCTCGACGTCATCACCGTGCGAGACGAAGTCCAGCTGTGCATCCGTGTAGATGACAGCCTCGATCTCATCGCCGTCGTCACCATGCTCGATGGAGACCTGGTCGATGAGTGCGCCAGGGTTAGCGCCGCGGAGCACCAGGCTCACCTCAACGAGCTCGCCGTGGACAACGTCGTTGCCCCGAGCCCGAACGTGGGTGGCGTAGATACTCATCGCCTTGATGTCGCCGTTCTTGACCATCTCTCGAGCGGTCCGGCCACGGTCGGTGTTGTTGAGGTGGGCGTAGGCGTAGACGCCATCCTCACGAACCTCAAGGTCGGCATGCCCGAGGACGTTCTCGACGTCGCCGTGCTTGTGCTGCCAGACCAGAGGTACAGTCTTCCCATCATACGCCGCGAATGCTCCGTGTCGGATGACCTTGTTATCCGAGCACCGAACATCGTTCTTCGTGGCGTAGCCAGAGAAATCGCACTTAACTGCCATTTTGACTACTCTCCATCAGTTCGGAAATTGGTACCTCCGATGCAGGGACTTCGTCGACCGGCTCTTCGCCAGGCGGCTGTTCCTCGCCCATCGGATTGATGTTGGAGTTCACCAACTGGTTTGCCGTCTCGTCTTCGGACTGGGCCCAGCCGAACTTCGGGCGAAGCTCATTGGCGGTACCAATCTCGTTTCGCTTGACGGAGTCGACCAGCTTGGACATCTCCTCCAGCGGAACGTTAAGGAACGGATCCTCGATCGCCATGATCCGCTGTCGCTGCGTTCGGGCAGTCTTCGTGAGGAAAGTCCTGGTGATGGCATCCGTGATCGCCTTCAGAACTGGACGAACCGTTCGGTTCTGGTAGTTCAGCATCTGTCGAGCATCGGCCTTGCCGGTGAAGACATCCTCAGTCATTCCGAGCTGGTTGTACAGCTGGGTAGTAAGCCACTGAATCTGGCTCATGAGGTTGTTCTCGGAAGGTCGGTTCAGCTGAGTAATTCGCTCGGCACCGTCAGTGTAAGCGATACCGTACTGAGACCCTGCGAGCTGTTCCTCAATCGCCTTACGGCGTGCCTCGGCCTGCTGCTTCTTGAGCTCAGTCTTGACGACATACGGAAGCTGAATGATGATGTCCAGCTTACCGGATCCAGACTGCTTATCGATGGCATCCAACAGGTGGAGCTTCTGCGTCAGTCGCTGCAGCGTCGAGTTCGGAGCATTCATCACACTGTACAGAGGGTTCTGTACAACAGCGACAAACTCCTTCTCAAGAGTCAGCTGTTCTCGCTGTCCAGTCTGGTCGTTGTAGACCTCGACTCGAACGTGGCGAGGATACCAGTTCAGGATTGTGCCGACTCGCATAGACTTGATGTCATAGCCCTGAGTCAGATCTGGGCTAACGTCTGTGTCTACAGGAACGATCGCTACAGCGCCCTCTTCGAAGAGCGTGAGTACCAAATCCTGGAAGAATCCCTGACCGGTCTGGTCGATGTTAGCGCTCAGAGACAGGCAATCATCAAGGTAGCTACGGTAGTAGCTCTTGAGGTTGCCATTATCGTCAGTCTTGACATGCCGAATAGGAACATTCGATACATCAATAGCAATCTGGTTGTAGATGCTTGTGACGATTGTCTGGTCGCCGACGACAGGACGGTAATTCAAGTTTGGATTACCGAATGTCCATGAACCGTACTCCGGTGTGAAATTCTTCTTGTCCGGGGATTTTGAAAACGCATTCCATGCGTGAGCTAGTCGATCACTAAGACCCATTTCACCTCCTCGCTCATTCGAATGCCTCCTTGTTGATCTTGTATGCCACGAAGGCATCCATCAGAGCAGCTACTGAGTCGATCTTCTCTTCCGAGCGTTTCTTCAGTAGCTTCCGGTTTCCGTTGGTATCCTCGAGAGTCACACAGTTCCCCATGGTAAAGGACATGAGTTCCTGATCGAAGATGAGAAGACGCTCCGAGGCCAGCTTCTTCAGCTCCCCGAGGGGGACCGATTCGGTTCTAGCACCCTGGATTACCTTCTCAATACCATACGGTCCGTTCTCCTGCTCCCACCTGGTTACGAACTCCTTGGCGTTGTATGGGTCAAACCCAAACGCCGAGACGTCGTACTTCTGTTCATCGATGTAGAGGTCAAGATCTTCATAGACCTCCATCATGTCCAGGACGGTACCCTCCATAACTCGGAGGCTTCCTTCTTGGATGAACTCGTCATACTTCTGGCGTAGAGCACCAGGCAACTTCATAAGCGTAAGCTCAGAAATGTATGCCAGTGTCTTTACGCCGAAAGCCTGATTCCTGAGTGGGAACAGGAAGGTGAACGCACAGAAGTCATCACCCTGAGACAAGTCGGCGCCCATAGAGCACTGCATGTTCCAGAAGGTATTCTTCCTGTGCGGGATCGTCTCCTCGTAGGTGAAGAAGTAGGTGTATCCCTCCATGGGGATTCCGAACCTCTTGGCGAGGATGTCGTTTCGAGCAGCTGGAGCTTGTTCCATTCGCTCGACGTCCTGCTGGTACCGATCATAAGAGACAGTGATGCCAATATTCGGCTGGGCTTTCACCCACATAGCAGGATCTGCTACTTCCTTGATGTCGTCAAGTCTGTAGTAGAAGATTGAGATGTGAGGGGCGATGTATTCGCCCTTCAGTATTTTGAGCAACTCCATCTTCATGGTGTCGCCCACCGCAT
>ERZ1645004.88-NODE-88-length-20110-cov-2.963101_pt1 | contig 20110 bp, 20 predicted proteins | sample MGYA00579304_ERZ1645004 | MGnify/ENA primary metagenome ERZ1645004 (study PRJEB40715, sample SAMN01906944) | human oral metagenome | study: EMG produced TPA metagenomics assembly of PRJNA78025 data set (Human Oral Subgingival Plaque Microbiome).
CTAAAGGAATCCCCGTCACATATCATCCTGCGCTCAATCGTCGTCTCCAAGTGCTGCAATGGCTGTTCTGTAAGAAAGGACTGGGTAAGACCATCATCTGCTGTACTCACCTGGAGGAGATTCGCCTACTCACCAAGTATATGGACCGTCACCTGAGGCTATCCTATAGGGTGATCCAAGGATCTACCAAGCAGAAGAATGAAGTACTCCAGGAATTCCAGCAAGGCACCGTTCATGTGCTGATAGTCCAGCCCAGGACGGTAAGCATGGCCGTGGACATTTCAGCAGCTAGCAACTTGATTTGGTATTCTTCTGACTTCAACTACGTGACGTATAAGCAAGCTTCTGACCGTATCAAATTGTCCCCTCAGAAGCCGAAGGTGTGGTTCCTCTGTGGTCGAGGGTCTGTTGACATGGACGTGTGGATTACCCTAGAAGAAGACCACACTCACCTGGAAAAAACTATCGCTCGTATTAAGCCCAGAAACTGCCTTCTTACTTAGCATTTGCGTTCCAAGTGGATGTGTGCTATAATCGTTTTCAGTGAGGAGCACAAGGCACTCACACTCACACAGAAAGGTGTACCACTATGGTATCCAAAGCCCAGAAGGCAGAATCTACTCCTACTGACAAGGACATCGTGGATGCTGGTATCAACCGGATGGTTGAAGCCCTAGGTATTGATGTACAGAAAGCTCGCTATAAGGCTATGCGAGCGATTGCATGGCAAGCATTCATCGAATACATCGACGAGGACATCTTTGATGACCTGGTTGAGCGAGCCATCACCAATGCTCCTGATCTCCCCTCTGGCTGGGAGCTAGTCCGTCCGGTGGCTAAGAAGGATGCTAAACCAGCTACTAAGAAGTCCTCCAAGAAGACGACCAAGAAGACGACCAAGAAGCCTTCTAAGAAGGACCCTAAGGCACCTCAGCCTCAGCTAGAAGACTTTGAAGATGAAGATGTAACAGATGTGGTATCTGAGGGTCTTGATATTGTGCAGGTCCAAGATTCTCCAGAAGCACTACCAGAGCAGACAGTCCTCTCCCCCACGGAGGATGAGCTGGAGGCACCCACCACCCCTCCCGCTGCTGAGCAGGGTACAAAGTCTACGCAACGTCGGCGCCGGATCCGTCGCACTCGGTAAGAACACACAGAGAGGAATATGATGAAGATCTCGATATCACAAGATGCAGACCGGCTTACTACCTACTTAGCAAGCAGGAAGGACCCAATAATCTGTGATATCGAGACTACATCCCTCACCATAGGGAAGGGGCGGATTCTCTGCATCGGATTCGCCCCCCTACGGAGCAAGCAGGTCATAGTTTGGATCCCTAAGACTGATGCAGACATCGCAAAGCTCCGTCTCTCCCGAGGAGTGTTCCACAATGCGCATTTTGACCTACGGTGGCTACGTCATTATGGAGCTACCGTGGATTGCACGTGGGATACTATGCTTATGGCTCACCTACTGGACGAGAACGCTAAGGTCGGCCTGAAGAATCTAGGGATGAGGCTCCTGGGGTATAGTGACTGGACTCTGGGAGAGATTAGCCATCTTACTAGGGTCAATGACGCATTATGTCAGTACGTAGCTAAGGACGTCTACGTCACCAGAGAGCTGATGCGTTATCAGCAGCGTCAGCTCAAGCGTCACCAACCACCGGGAGGTAGTGCTGAATGGGTCATGACCAATATCATGATTCCAGCGATCCGACCGCTCACCCAGATGGAGGATAACCGTCTACCCATACGGATGGACCGACTGGGTGTGGTCTCAGCAGAGATCACGGAGCAACTCCAAGCCATAGACCACACACTAGATGCCTCCATCCCTCCCAGGGAGCAGTGGCCTGACTACCTGCAAAAATCTACCCCCAAGTGGGGCAATACCAACTGGACCCGATGGTGGCTATTTGACCATATGGGGGCTCCTATAGTATCCCGGGGGAAGTCTAGCAAGTATTGGCCAGAGGGGAGTCCGTCCCTGTCGCAGTCTGCCTTGGCAAAGCTCACACATCCGGCGGCTAAGCTCCTCCGGGATCGCAGCACGCTACATAAGTTGCATACTGGATTCATAGTCCCTCTACGGGACCGTTCTGTAGATGGACGCATCCCTACGAGCTTCCGCCTGACAGGGACTGTCACAGGTAGGCTCAGCAGCTCTAGCCCTGCTCCGGACAATCCTGGGATTAATGCTCAGCAGATTCCCCGAGATCCCCAGATCCGGACCTTATTCGGTGATCCTACAGACCTCTGGATCGAGGCTGATTACTCCCAGCTGGAGCTGAGGGTAGCTGCTGTCCTGGCCAATGAGCCCACCATGCAGAGGCTATTCCAAGAGGGCGTGGACATCCACACTTATATAGCTCAACGCCTCACTGGTGAGAAGGAAGTGACCAAAACTCAGCGGACCTTAGCAAAGGGCGTGAACTTCGGATTCCTCTATGGTATGCAATCTAAGCACTTTGCCAACTACCTACAGGAGAATTATGGCCTTATCATTTCTCCCACAGAGGCAGAAGAATTCCGCAGGGAGTACTTCCGGACCTTCAACCGATTGCCAGAGTGGTACCGTGAACAGCGACGATTCGCCATAAATCATGGCTGTGTGGTCAATGCATTTGGACGGGTGCGTCATCTACCCAAGGTCTACAGTCCTGACTTTTGGGTCCAAGAAAATGCCTTCCGTCAAGCCATCAATTCACCCGTGCAATCTACCGGGAGTGACCTAATGCTAGTAAGTTTAGCTCGTTTATCTGGGGATTTGCGTTTGCGGCGTTTTGGGGCTAAGCTTATTACTACCGTGCACGACAGCGTATGCCTCACCGCTCCACGTAAGCACGCACGGAAGGTAGCCCAAATTGTCAAGTCTACTATGGAAAAGGCAGATGATCTTTGTGAAACGAAATTCCAGCTCAAAGCGGACGTCACGGTCTCCCGCTTCTGGGGAGGTGACCCCCTTGCCACCTACTAAGCAGGGGGTGTGTGGTTGGTGGCCTACTACAGCGCAAGGCGTCCCCGTGGTCACCCAGAGTATGGTTAGCAGCTTTGTGGGCTGTCCTAGGGAGGTATACTACAGCACTGTGCTTGGGCTACGTCCACGCATTACTAGCAAGCCGCTCACTCGAGGCACATGGATCCATTCCCTGCTTGAAGAGCGTGCTAATGGTCGAGATTGGCGTACAAAGCATGCTGAGCTGACGGAGCAGCTCCGATCAGAATCTTTTGACGAGGTGGTTATGGATTTAGCTACCGAGTGTGAGAATATCATGCTCAGCTATGAGTATGTGTACCATGATGATGAGCTGGAGCCAATCACAGCGGAGATCACGGTGGAGCGACCTTTATTCCATGGCAAAGCCCTATACCGAGGACGGATAGACCTAGTGGTGCGGGATTCTGTAGGTGATGTATGGCTTCTGGACCATAAAACCCATGCTCAGCTCCCTGAATGGCGATACCGAGAGCTATCATTCCAGAATTACAGCTATCTATGGGCATGTCGCAAATCCCCAGAATACCTGAAGCTGGGAATTCCTCAACCGAAGGGATTCATCTATGACTATTGCAAGACTGGGGCCATCCGCACGCCTACACTGACAAAGACAGGTCGACTCTCTCGGACTCTGAAGCCCATTGGCACCACCTATCCGGTATTCCGCAAATGGCTGCTAGATAATAATATGCTCTCCGTAATCCAGGGGGAGGATATGCTTAGCATTCCAGACCCTACGGAGCGTCAGTACGTAGCAGAATTTCTGGAGGAACTACAGAATCGTACTTATACCGACCTATTCCGTCGTGACTATATGTGCTTTACTAAGGAGCAGGCTACACGTCAGCTCAAGTCATTCTTCACATCTACTAAGCGTATGCTCAATTACCACTGGGATGATCCTGATCGTGTGGAGCGCAATCTGGCACAATGTAGTGGGTATATGTGCAGGTTCAAGGACTTGACTGTGGCAGACCTGATCCACGGATCTAGCACCCTAGAGCAGCAAACCCGGTACACGACCACACATGATCCCCTAGACTACTACCCTAACCAAAGAAAGGATGAGACTAATCAATGATCTACACTATCTATGGTAAGCCTAAGGTAGGCAAGACCACATTCTCCCTGAAGGGAGCTCCCCGAGGGAAGACGGCTATCATCAATGCGGACGATGGCCTTATTGGCACCGACACTTCAGGATTCACCGTAATAAATGACGTAAGCGTGTCCAATCTGAATCGTGAGGTGCTTAGCCCAGCATTCCTCAAGAGTCACACACATGTGGTCGTAGACACAGCTACTGCCCTGCATGAGCATATGCTCCATGCTATGAGCGGAGGTAAAACCCCTACCCTCAGCATGTGGGGGGCTGCTAACCAAGCTCTGGCGACTCTGATCCGAGGATTGAAGGGAGAAAGCCGTAAGGTCATCATTCTCTGCCAGGAGAAGTTGGTGGCTCCTACTGAAGACTGGGTCAGTGAAGATGATGATGAGGAGGTGATCGCGTCTGTTACTCTTGATCTGCCTCAAGGGGCTGCACGATCCTTGATTACGATGTCCGATTGCATTGGTCGTCTGTATATCGCCAATGTCAATGGCAAGTACCGTCGGCGGCTCTGGCTCACACCCACACCTGGTGTGGTCGCAGGAGCACGATCTGCCGAATATAAGGGGCGTCCGCCCTTCTTACCCAATCCCAGCGTAGAGCGTCTGGATTCTCTGCTCGGCTGGACCAAATCCTAAGAAAGGAAGCCATCATGGCTAAAAAGATCACTATTGACTTCTCCAAGACTGAGGAACGCTCCTCATGGAATACTCACAAGATGCCCATTGGTCTCTACCGGATGCGCATCGCATCTGTCCAGCAGACTGAAGCTAAGGACGGCACTCCGATGATTGTCTATGGCCTTCAGCCGACTAGTCAGCAATTCCGGACTCGTCTGCTCCCCTTCTACTGCAAGCTCCAGCCTAATCAGCTCTGGAAGCTTCGGGACATTCTGGTAGCAGCTGGTCAAAAGGTCCCACAGCGTGCTATCAAGCTGGATCCGGAGGCTATTGTGGGGGCTGTGATCTCTGCAGAGGTGGAGGATGACCTTTATAATGGGGTCGAGCGGTCAACCCTCACTGGGGTATATAGTGCGGAATTCACCGCTGAGATGGAAGATCCTACTCAGGGACCTAACTCTGAAGAGGATTCTGGCTCTTCATCTGAAGACCCTAGCAGCTATGATGAGTCTGAGTCAGACGAATATGAAGACGAATACGAAGATGACGAATATGACGAGGAGGACTATGATGACTCTGATGATTTTGATGACGAAGAGTCTGATCTCTATGACAAATTCCCTGAGGACGATGAACCCGCCACATCCGGTAATGATGGCGATGTTGAGGGCAATGATTTTGATGACGAAGATGATGATTTCGCTGATGAAGGAGAGGATGAAGATCCAGAGCCTGCTCCCCGACGCGCAACCAAAGCCCCTGCTAAGCGCCGGACTATTAAGCGATCGCCCCGTAAAGCTGCTAAATAGCTATTAATCATAATGAAGGAAGCAGACATCGTCCGCAAGATGCTGACCACACTCAATAGCATCCCAGGAGTGTTTGCCCTCCGCACCCATGGGAGTGCCATGCAGCTGCGAGGTACTCCCGACATTTTAGGCTGTGCATATGGACAGTTCTTCGCTATAGAGGCTAAGAGGGACCCATATGCACAGCCTAGTGCAGCGCAACGTTATGTGCTGGACCAATTTGACCAAGCAGGAGCCAAGACATTTGTATCCTGCGACCCATCTGCGCAGGAGGTAGTCCAGTGGATAAACAGTATCAAGCCATCATGAAGCGAGTATGGCGTCACTCGGGAATCACGGGATATGTATGGACTCCGCACATCCACCATATCGGAAGGCCTACGGAGAAATTCATTGATGGTGGCCACCACCGTGTGGTCAGCTTCACTCCTAAAATCACTGGTAGTGATGACTGGTATTGGACTCCCGCTGTAGCTACGGAGCCTACACGCCGTAGGCATGGATTTGGTCCTCAGCGTGTGGTCTGGGTCGATTGTGATGATAATTTCAATGATGACCTGCTCATGCAGCTAAAGCCCTCCTATGTATGGGAGACGTCTCCAGGGCATAAGCAAGCTATCTGGCTGCTGAAAGACCAAATCTCTAGTGGGGAATTTCACCGGGATCGGTTAATGGGGGTCCTAGCTCATGCGATTGGTGCTGACCGGTCTGGGGTAGATGTAGGGCAATTACTACGCATACCAGGGAGCATTCACCATAAGAAGAAGGCTTTCCGTGGGAAGATTCTAGTCTCCCATGGAAAGCCCGTCTCAAGTGGTAGCTTGATTGCAAGGATTTCCCACTATCTGGGGCTTTCCAGGGATATGTCTATGGTCATGGGGAGGAATAATCCTACAGGTGACCGTAGTAAGATCTTATGGAAGCTCGCACGCTCATTTGCGGAGCTTGGTGTAGAGCAAGAGCTAGCATTTAAGCTATTGAATTCATGCAAATGGAATAAATGGCGGGAATCTCCAGATCGGCTTCGTGATGATGTAGCCAAGGCTTACCGGTCCAGCGGAAGGCAGACCACACCCACTACAGCTGCACAGCCCCCCTCTGGTCCGGGAAGCCCCCGTGAGCCTAGAAGGGTGGCTAATAAAGCAGCTTTTAGCTATACCGAGGACGGTTGGCCTGCTAAGTATGGTATGGCATACCCTCCAGAGATGTCGTGGAGGGATATTCGCTTCCCCCCTGATGTGGTGCGTGCTATCAATAGCGAGGTGCTGGATTGGGGCCAGATGGGGGAAATATCTCAGACGCCTATGCGGTGGGTGGTCCCAGGGCTGATACCGGAGGGCGGCTGTGGCATGCTAGTAGCCCCACCAAAAGTGGGCAAGACTAGGCTCTCCCTGGAGCTAGCTCTGGGGATAAGCACTGGGACCAATGCCCTCGGTATTGAAATTCCTAGGTCACTCCCCGTAGGCTTATTTGCTCTGGAGGATGGTAAGCCCTTGCTCATGTCACGGCTAGACCATATGCTCAGCAAGGATGATCATCGCCAGTGCTATAATTGGAGGGGCTATATCACTCCGGACCTGGTATGGCATCCCCCTAAGAAGACTAAGCTCAAGATCAGTTTTAGCCCTATGAATTTGTCTGTCCAGCTGGATAAGACCCGACTTCGAAAGATCATCCAGGAGAATCGCCTTAAGCTCGCCATCATTGACACACTCAGCATGGCCATTGGTGGTGCTGACGTAAATAACTCTGCCGATATGTATAGTGTGCTCAGCGACGTGAAGGAGATAGCCACAGAGACCAAATGCGCTATTATCTTTGTACACCACACACGTAAGAGTGTGACGGGGAAGATAGAATCTATGCAAGACCGCATCCTTGGGTCCACAGCCCTCCATGCTTGGTGCGACTTCATCATCAGTCTTCAGTCTCCTACTAAGGACCGACCAACCCTACGTATGGATGTGCAGAGCAAGACAGGATCCGGCACCTTCTATCTGGATGACGATATGAAAATCTGCCCCTCCTATGATGAAGAATCCGAGCAAGCCCATACCTCTGTGAGCCTGAAGGGGTTACGATCTTCCGGTTGGAAGGACAGTAATTAGGGGGTGTGGTTGTGCTAACTAGCTTGCTTGTCCTGGCTGATGAGCTTAGAGCCATCGTACAAGCCAGATGCACTCAGACCCAGGATCATACCGCTGGTGATCAGCCCATACACATTGTGTGTGGTGATGCCCTTTTCCAGGGCAAGGGTGTGTAGCAGGGTTAGCACCACACCTAGTACCAAGGCTAGTACAGGTGCTAGGCGGGAGGGCATGCCTAGGTCTTTAGCTAGCGTTACTAGGGCTAGTACCGCTGGTACGGTGGCAATGGCAGTCACAGGTTCCATGAGGTTAGACGTCCTTTCGGTTATGGAGCTCTATGCTGTCCAGACGTTTACTGATCAGCTGGAGCTCGGATTCTATGTAGTCTAGAGCACTGAGCACGTCAGGGTGGTCATGCGTTATTTGATTCACCTGTCCCCTGATCTGGTCTACAGATTCGCCTAGATTCTTGGTACTGGATTCGGTGGAGATTTCCTTTTGAATCCGACCGATCCTAGCTACAACCACACTACTGTATGCAGCTACAATCGCGACCAGGACCGGGGATAGAGCTTGGATTAGCTCTGGGTATGTGGTCATATGGGTAGTAATCACTCCTTCTTTTGGGTCTTGTCAGCGAGGGTATCGTAGGTGTGGGGGATGGATTGCTTCTCCGCAATGGCAGAGGTCAAATCATATAGGGTGCGACGGCCTCCCTGTGGCCAACCACCTGGTTGACCCAGCTGACGGAGGACCTCTCGCAGAGTGGTCTGGACCTCATTGAGCTTAGCGAGAATTTCATCATTAGACATAGAGTCTTCTCCTGAGGAAGAGTCGGGATCATTGACAATTTGCTGAGCACGGCTAAGCACCACATCATGGGGGAATCCCGCGCCGGGATCTGTGTGGTCTACCTCACGCCATGCTTCTGAGATCTGGGCATGGCCTGTAAAGCCCTCCTTGCCTGCTCGCAGGTCAGCAGCACTCAACCACACCAGAGGGAATCCATATTGGGTATGCAGATGTGCAGTCCACTGAGCCATTGCCTCAATCTGTGCAGGATGAGCGAGCCAATCCTCCCTGGTGCGAGCAGCCCGTCCAATCGCCGACAGGTGAATGCCCCTCATATTGCCAGTATAACCTGCTGACCAAGGAATATAGTCGTCATCGTTGGACCGTACTGTAGTGCCATCGGTACCTACTAGTACGTTGTAGCTAGAACCATTAGCAGGGTTCTGTTGCCACATAGCAATGTCTAGAGCGCGGACGGAATCACCATTCTCGGTGGTGTGAAATACACCGAATTGACATTGATAAGGGTCCCGTGGACCACTGTCTGCGGTAGTGTAGCAATCTACCGTACATTGGAATTGATCCATTATACGTCCTTTCTGTAGGGTATAGGTATTATACCACACTGCTGTGTGGTGGCGCAACCATGGCTAGCTAGCACGGTATAAATGTGGCGTTGGGTATCCGGTAGCCAACCTCGTAGTCCTGAGCGCCGTTCGCACTGAATATCAGCTCTAACATAGCAGACGATTCCCCATCAGGCACCGTGATGATTGCTGGAGGGAACATGTAGTTAGATGCTAGAGCCAGGTTAGATATTGGATTGCCTCGTTGATCTGGAGAACTACGGCTGAAAATCTTCACCGGTCGGGAGGTATTCCACCTGTAGGAGGCTTGGACGGTTTCCGCAGGATACTTGCCTGTAGCTATAGAATCTACTGATACTACTGGCAGAGGCCACAGCACTAGCAACTTCCCTGGCCTGGTAGGGGCACCTACTAGGCTGCTTAGGTCCCACTGAGCACGGATTAGATTTAGATCCCGGCGTGATTCTTGTTCTCCATACAGTGAGGTCACTATTAGTGGTCTGGCAGAGGTGCTTCCCATGAGCTTTGTGGTCACGTCTACCAACTTACCTAGCTCAGGATGACGAACCTTCAGAGTCTCCTGGACCAAGGATTTATTCCGCACGAATGCAGAGACGTTGACAATCACAGTATTACGGGGGAGTCCCGCTGGTAGTAGCAGCGACCACACCAGGTTCCGCTCATCTGGTATGGGGAGAGTGCATGTGGTCGTGTATAGGTTATTACCCTGGGACTTCCACGTGAGGGATTGCCTCTTGGGGGCCTTACGGCTGTTTTGCAGCACCACCTGTGTGTTACCCACTCTGGGAGCATATTCACTCTTGATGGTGATACCACATGTCACCTCCTTATTATATGGAGGCTCGCCAGATTCTTGCATCACCTCTGTGAGAGGGAGCCGCGTACGATGACCCGGCTCCGGCTCGAAGCCTCCAGGGACTACAGTACCACTATACTGCTTGATGTTGGGATAGTCGGCTCCATACCACTGTTGGTATGAGTTATAGATGGGGTCTAGATACTCGCAATCTCCTGTGGTGAGCATGGACCACATCATCTCATTAGTCAGGTCTACACTGATGTCAATCATGCTGGGATCACCAAACAATCATTAGACCATACGTATATCTCTTTGTGGGATGCTGGAGTATTCTTATTGTAGAACCAAATCACAGGATATGCCGTTGTGCCAGACCAGGACACATACTCGTTGAGTATGAAGAACTCACTATTGCGGAATAGTACGTCTTCCCAGTTCTCGGCATTACGCCCTGCATACAGCAGCCCATCAGTAGGGCTGCTAGGCATAGCCTTGCTGTGCACATTCAGCACCACTTGCATAGAATTCGTCTCCACGGAGTTTGCCCTAGTAGCCACACCACAATAGCATACTATATTCGCCCGCTTGGTGGGGGATTGTAGCGCACTACCATACTGCCCTACCCTACGCCATGGCTGGGATTGATTACCGGTAGGTGCCATGCCTAGCCATGTGTCACGGCAGGAGTCTATCCGGGCGATGGAGTTCGCACCGAAGATCATCCCGCTAGCCTCAATCATGCTACCGGTCTTCGGATCAGCAATCGCCAGACCGGTAGCATAGTTAAAACCCAGCCTCACCTGGGACTGTCCCTGAGCATTGAATACCTCTATTCCTTGGGAATTGAGTACGGTACGTCTGCCACTAGCAGAGGATTGCACGGTAGCTCCTGTGATAGTCTTACCATCAATGGCATTAGCATTCAGGTAGGAGGATTGAATGCGACCAGCCATCAGCTCCGGAGTCATCAGCTTGGAGACCAGGGCACTGTCTGCTACGATCTTGGTGGAGGTCACAGCGCCGTCTTGTATGGTGGTGGAGCCTACACTCCCGGGTACCAGCACACTACTAGCCACCATATTGCGGCGATTCCATACCACTTCCGTCCCCTGCTGAGCGGCTACTAGTACCTCTGTGATGTTACCGCTAGCATCCAGCTTATACCATAGATCGCCCGCTTTAGCGTCACTTTGTGGTCGGCTGGTCTGTACGTAGATGCGGCTCTTCCCATCTGCTGTGGTCTTAGCACCCTTGGCTTCTGCTAGAGCATTCTTAGCATCAGTCATGGCCTGGTTGATGCTAGATTGAGTGGCATTGACCACACGTACTGTGGTCTTAGTACTGGTGCCCCCCACCTGTCCACTGGTATCTACAGAGATGAATCGGTATTCTAAGTCCTTACCCACAGCATCATTCCTGGGGATGACCAGCTCTCCACTAGCGCTCAGAGCTCCCCGGGCCTCCCAGTGGTCGGTGACCCACTCCTCCACAACTACGTGCTTTAGGTGCAGTGGAGCAGGGGCTAAACCTCCACCCTGGGACCGGAGCTTGCCATCCCAAGCCACAACTACCATACCCTCCCTACTGGAGAGGGATGGAGCCGTAGGGGGGTCTAGCAGTGTGTTCGGAGCGCTAGTGGCCACAGCTACACCCAGGCTCCAGCCAGATTCAAATCCGCTCTCTGCTATCGCACGGACCCGTACATTCACGGTAGTCCTGATACGGATGCCGTCTATCTCTACCTCCGTAGCGGAGGTGTTGCTAGCTGCTAGTTTACCACCACTGGTCTCTACCAGGTAGTAAGCAATCTTCACCGGAGCGTTATTGACGTCACGCTCTACTGGATCCCATGTCACACGGATGCTGGACCATGCTTGGTCCCCATACCAATAACCGCTAGAGGCTACACGTACCCTGGTAGGTGGTTGGGGGCGTGCTGCTACCTGAGCAGGATTAGTCTTGCCATCCTTATAGACGGATATTGGACTTGCATTTATGCCTCCAGGCTCGTTGTCACCTCCACCCGACAAGGAGGCTAGTTTAGAGTCCAGGGTGATCTTACTCTCTCCCAGATCTAGCCAATCGATCTGTAGGCCTTCTACCCGAGCCTTGACTGAGCTACCAAAGTCCTCATCCAGGATAAAGACCTCGTCAAAGATCTCGAATCGTTGCAATTCCTCTGTGCGGGATTCTAGATCCCTGAGGGTGTATTCATAGCTGAACCGAGGACGAGACCTCCTCTTGATATAAGATTGACAATAGTTCAACATCGCCTGAGGACTCGTCGCTCCTTGGAAGTCGTAGGTGGCCTCACGGACTTCATTAGTATAGGTGAAGTCCTCCACATAGGGCTTACCTCCATTAATGTCAGCGAATGTAGCTCCCTCGGCATTTTGTCCATAGATACGCGTCACTAGGCTAGAGGAGTCTACGCGTCTGGTAACGCTAGCAATCCCCTGGTAGTAGGTGAAGAATGTGCCTCGCTGTCTGCCAGGACTAGCCACCATGTCTATGGTCTTGGACTCATCATGGAAGACCACACTCATACTATACATCTTGGCGATCTTGTGAATAGACCCAAGTACGGTACCCTTCTCCATAGTCCAGTTGAGGACGTCTTGAGTGTCGTATCTGCCTATGGACCAGCCACTGTTGCCTAGGACCAGAGCAGACGTCTCTATGATGTCAGCACCAGAGAATTCATGCTGTTCTACCTGACCAGCATAATTCAGGTTGTACCGGAGGCGCTCACAGTAGACGTCAGTCTTAGTATATCCGGTGATATAGTCCTTGGAATGGGTGATCCCTCGGATGCGGTATTCCTTGCCCTTAAATCGGACCTGAGCTTCAGGGGTAATAGCAGACATGTGGCTATCGTCACTTGGCAAGGTGAAGTCCAGGGTAGACTCTCCAGAGGTAGAATCATACGTAACGCATTTGCGTAGGCTATCTAGCAGAAATACTCCTCCAGCATCGTTCTTGACAAAGATCGGCTCCATAGTATATGCAGGTACACTAACCATGGTTAATACCTCCGTGAGTAGATTAATACGCGTGTGGTCTCTATGGTCCCAGGACCGCGGAGAGTAGGCGTCCAGCTGATGGACTTGCCTACGACCACACTGGGTCGGTTGAACTCAGTGAACCTATGTGCCACATTAGCGATTCTAGCTCCGTTACGGATGATGAAGAAGTCCATGTTATCAAAATCCCAGATCATCTCATCATCCTTAGTCATAGGACCTTGAATGGTGCATCCAGCCAGAGAGTATGTGGTCTGTGCACCGAATTCCGCATGGACGCTCACCCTAGGATATGTAGGCAGATTGCCCCACTTCCGAGTGAATTGAATAGGTGCTCCTGCTTGGGTGGCTGTATCTACCTCCCGCGTGGTGGCATAGGGTATGGGTGTAAGTATGGTGGCACTAGCAGTAGCTACATGCAGACCGTACCTACCGGTCCACAAGACCTTATCCCGCGTCCACTCCAGGGGAGCATTGAGTATGCCCTCGTACTTCCATCGGTCCTCCATGTGGGACATATGGAATGCCTGCAATCCCTCCGATAGGTAGGGATTGAGCTTATCACTGACGTCTTGAACTAGGGCTACTAGGCTCTTTGCGCTATATGCGGTAGCAGTCAGCTGGAATTTCCAGTTCTTAGGACGTACACGCATATTACGGTACAGGGAGCCTACATCCCGGAGGGCATCTGTGCGGATGTCCACGTCTACAGTGGGCATGGTGTCTAGGGCGGCATATAGGCTCCCGTGTGGTGATTGATAGGTATCGGTGTTCATTGCCCCTAGGTAGAATCCCATTAGTCAATCTCCCCTCGTGCTCGGCGTTCACGGTCAATGTCTTGCTTGAGCTGCTTGCTTAGGTCCCGGATGTCTTGGTCATTACGCACCTCCATGTGCTCTACGTGTACCAGTGGGGCGTTGTAGTTGGTACTGTGCGTAGCATGGCTAGTAGTAGCAGCTACCGGAGCCACAGGCGTGCTGGTGTATACAGGTACGGGCTGTGGTGGCTGCACCCACACTGGGTGTGGTTGTGGCATGGCTACCTGTAGGGTATGCTGCATACCTGTGGCCACCATGCGGTCGCTCAGGTGCTGGATGCTCAGCAGGGCTGTGGGGGCAGCAGCCTGCACGCCCTCCGCAATGCCAGAGGGGATGTGCTTACCTACCTCATCCCTGAATACCCTGGACGGCGAATAAATCCCCAGCTCACGTTGAGTATTGCGGACAATATCGTCTGCCCAGTTACGCATTTGATCCTGGAACCAGCCTGATTGTGACTCCACACCCCGCCACATACCTTCTACCAGATTGATGCCACTGGTAGCCATGCCTCCTGTAGCGTCATCCACAGTCTGGATGATGCCTTGGAGCAGATTACCTACGTCCCTGCGGACGTCAGCCTCAGCAGTCTGGGCTTCCCTGGTGATAGACTGTAGCAGACGTTCACCCTCAGCAGCGATGGGATCTATGTATGCATGAACTTTCTCCTGGATAGCATCAGTGATGACAGTTACACGCTCAGTGATGTAGCTCTTAGCCTGGTCTACCCTAGCAGCTAGGGAGTTCCATAACTGCAATCCGGCCTGCTCCATGCGAGCTTGGAATCCACTCACATGCCCGACCACACGGCCCAGCATTGCTTGGCCATCTGCTGCTACGCGGTCGTACGTGCGCTGGAGGGATTGCGTCCAATCATTCAACTGGGACGTAGCAGCACGGTAATGCTCACCCATAGTGCTGGTTACATCTAGCAACCAGGTGCCTCCGCGTTCGCCAAAGAATCGCTGAGTCTCAGCCATGCCGAAGTCATCCCCGTCCCATGCAGCACGGACCTCCTGCCACATAACGTTGATGCTATCTACCAAGCGGTCAGACTCTTTACGTGTGGTCTTGACTGCTTGATCTGTCGTGGAGACCACACTGTGTGCTACTGTGCGGGGCACCTGCTTGGCATCCTCCTGCAGATTCTTAGCCCACTCAGCAAAGAATGATTGTGTGCTGCTGATCTGTTGGCCTAGACCTCCAGCCACATTTGTGACCCACCTAGCAGCATCATCGCCTACATACTTGGCGATGGTCCCATAGCCCCAATCGCCTCCGTGGTAGGCTGCATCTAGCTCGTCCCAGATGTCTTGCAGGTCGGTAGTGGTACTACGTGCTACCCGGGTGAGCTCGGTGCGTCCAGATTCTGCTGTACGTACCAGGCCTGTATTAACGTGCTGCATGGCTGCTTGTGCCTCGCCCTCAGCACGCTCAATCCCTACGGCGATGCCCTGCACAATTGGCTCACCAATGCGGTCCCGGAATACCCGTGATGGGGAGTGAATTCCTAGGTATTCCATGGCACCATCTACTAGGTCACCCAGGAATTCCTGAATCTTACGGATAGCATAACTCCCTAGCTTGAGGAAGCCCTCCACCAAGCCCTTGAGGAGCTCACCACCCATCTCCGCGAACTCGCCAGAGCTGTCCTGCATAGCATCTAGGGTATGGCTAAGGATATTACCGATGCCATCAATCAAGGCGTCTAGAATCTGTGGAGCATTGTCCAGCAGAGCAATCAGCAGCTTAAGACCGACGGATGCTAGCTCCGGACCATATTCCGTTATCACATCAATCAGAGCATTGATCATGGGAGGGATGGCCTCCAGCAAGCGGGGGATATTATCGATAATGCCCTCGCCTAGAGCCATGATCATCTTGATACCAGCCTCAATGAATGCAGGGAGATTATCAATGATCGCCCAGATGAGCTTCTCTACCAGGTCAATGATCATAGGAATGAGCTCAGGGATCATTTGTGTGATACCATTCATCAACATCACGATCACCTGAATGCCTGCATCCAGAATCGGAGGCAGATTGTCCACAATGAACTGTGCCAAGTTCAGCAGAATGTCTACAGCCACAGGGATCATGGACGGCAATACCTGGATAATGCCATCCAGTAACGCCTGAATAATCTCTCCAGCGGCTTGTAGGATGATGGGGAGGTTCTGTGTGATAGCTTCACCTAGCTTTTGCACTGTGGTAACGATAGCATCTACAGTCCTGCCACCATCCTGGCTGAGGCCTTCGGCTAGCTCTACGATGAGCTGAGCACCCATCTCCAAGAATTGGGGAAGGAACTCCCCTGCAATCTGGATCAGCTGGATGATAGCCGTAGAGATAGCCGAAAATATCTGGTCGCTATGGTCTAGCACGCCTTGGGCAATATTCAGGATGATTGTAGCACCAGCCTCCACTAGGGAGGGGATCGCCATGGCGATCAGCTCCACCATGGCAGGAATCAAGTCTCCAATCACCTGACCAATCTGCGGAGCACTCTCCGTGAGCCCCTGTACTAGACCAGCAATCATATTGATACCAGCTTCTAATAGTACAGGTATGGCCTCTACTAAGAGGCCTACTACCTCACTGATCATCTCACTGATCAGAGGACCCAAAGTCTTCATATTCTCGCCGATGTGTTGGATCACCGGAGTAATGTTCTGGATCACCGTCTCCAATGAATCCAGAGTTTGACCTAGTAGAGCAGCAATGTCAGCATCATCCCTACCGAGGCCTACCAGGAAGTTCGCCCACGAGGCCTTAAGGGAGTCAATGGAGCCAGAGATCGTCTCACTAGCCTCCTTAGCTGTGGTACCGGCGATGCCCATCCTATCCTGCACAGTGTGGATAGCCTCAATGATCTTATCAAACGATACCTGATTCACATTCTCAGCAGTGACAGTCATAGTATCACCAAGAACGCCCGAATCGTTAATGAGCCGAGCCATCTCTGCTTGAGTGCCACCGTAGCCAAGCTTTAGGTTATCCAGCATGGTGTAGTTTTGCTTAGCAAACCCCTGGTAGGCGTGTTGAATGTCCCCGATGTTGGTGCCGAACTTCGCAGCGTTGTCGGACATGTCCACCATGGCGACATTAGCCAGATCAGCAGCCTTTTCAGTATCGCCACCCAAACCCTGGAGTAGAGCTGCAGAGAAGGACGTCACCTGGGACATATATTCATTAGCACTGAGTCCAGCGGTCTTATAAGCATCAGCCGCGAAGGCCTTCATCTTATCAGCAGAGGAGCCAAACATCGTCTCGATGCCACCGATGTTCTGCTCATACTGTGCGTAGTTGCTGACCACACTAGTAGTCAGCAGACCTACTGCATGGGATGCCTCAGACGTAAAGGTTTGCAAGCCCCTAGCTGCTGTGGCTAGGCCCTGTGTGGCCATGGCGGTGAGCTGTCCGCTAGCGCTGGTAGCAGCGCTAGCTACGCTACCTAGCCCCTGTACTACACCGCCTACGCCATCCAGGCTCAGGCGGATCCTTACATCATTAGACATCTTTCACTCTCTATATCACCCTACACCAGGTGGAGGGGGCTCCCCTGGTCCTCTGGACATCCAGAACACTCCCTGGTGAGGATCAGGACCCTCCCCCTTATTATATGCATCTATCTGTGACTTATTAGCATCCCTCCATGCCCTCTGGCTCACACGTAGTGCCACCTGGGAGGGGCACTCGTAGCTGTATGTTGTGTAATCCTCGTAAGTTTCCTCCCGATTGAGGAGGTCACTGTGCAGGTGCTGAGATAGAGGACGACCACACCCCGGACACTTCACCCCCTGCATGTGGCGCCACCACAGCAGTAGGTCCATCTGTAGGGGGTCAATCTCTTGCTCTATGCAGCTGGGAGCTACGCCTCGCTTGTCAGCATAGTCCAAGACTAAGGCAAGTCTTGGACCGATTCTTCCGGGGGGATGCGGACACCACTAGCACCATCCTGCCATTGGAACACCTCCGTAGGCACAGTAGACGTATACCGACCAGTGAGTAAGGTCTTGTCAGACGTGCTGCTGATCAGCTTATAGTCAGCAGAGATGAGGTGATCATCATCAGCCTCTGGGGTGCTATAAATCCCCAGGAACATGTTGGGGAGAGCATGCTCATATTGCTGGAGAGCAGTGAGCTTCTTCTCATTGATGCGCTTGTCCAAGGCAGACCGCTCCCGAGCACTCAACCGCTTAAAGGCCACATAGACCGTCTTCACACTTTGTGGTCGTAGCTTTTCCACCTGATCCCGGAGGTACTCAATGTCCTCACTCTTGGAGGAGATGAAGGCATTATCTAAGGCGAGCTGACGGCCTTGCATAGCCTCAGCCTCAGTCAATCGCTTGAGAGCCTTAGCATACTCAGCACTATACCGAGTGATATCTAGCTCCAGAATCAGACGCTCAGCTTGCTGCTCATCAATCAAGGCGATGAGCTCGTCCAAGGAATTAACCGTGTTAGACATCACGCCACCACCTTCACCGGAGTCTTAGTACGTGCACGTACGTTTACATGCGCTGTAACACCCACAAAGGCGTTTGTAGCCTCGGTAGGATCCACAGAGGTCACCACGGCTTTCCACACCCACACTACCTGACCTACAGCCAGAGCAGCACTGCTCTCTACACCATCCCGACGGACAATGTAAATCACATCACCGATCTTCATGGCGGTGATCAAGTCATCATCCTGTTGACCGGTGACCTTGATGGTCAGATCGTCGATGGAGTGTGTGGTCGTACTTGCGAGCTCTTCAGATTCAGTACGGCAGATCCAGTCTACCTTCTCGCTGTCTACAGAGCTAGTAGCGTTGAAGTTGGTCACAGAGCAACCGATTGCTTTAGAAGCATCCAACTCCGTGAGCTTAGGCGCAGTGATATCCGCGATGGTAGGGACGATGTACACATTAATATTACCACGACTTACAATGGTCGCCGGGTCCCATTGAGTGACAGGCATTATTACTTCTCCTCCTTCTTCTTGGGATTAGAGTCACCAGAGGGAGGGCTGACCACACTCTGGGCTGGTCGGTTATCTACAGGCTTATCTGGGTAGTTGAGGGGGTTCTCTGTGGGAGAGAGCTCCCGGATGACCTCCTCTGTGGTTGGATCCACATTCTCAGCTCGGACCACATAGTGATTACCGACCTGCTTATGTCGTACGACCTTATATGTTACAGTCATAGTGTGTTATACCTCCATCTTTTGGATCGTTACTAAGGACTCATACAGCCCCTGTACAGGGCTACCTGTATAGCTCATGCTAGCGGTAAGGGTGGTACCATCAATGTACACTCCGTCCAGGAGCTTCTTAACATCCATGGCCAGATTGGCAGAGCCCCACACGGTATCTGCCACACAGTACACAGCATACTCGCCTGACCACACCATAGTGCTCTCCAGGCTTTGGGCCTCAGCAGTGCTGCTGAGAGGCCTCACCACGATGTAAGGGGGCCTAACTGTGGTGTGGGGGTAACCCCTGCATATGGGGGTTCCTAACACCTGGATGTGGCTTTCTACATCTTCAATCATCAGTCTAGTCCTAGCGTGGTAGCACTCATGTCCAGATCCCCGATGCGGGACCGGAGCTGCTCAGCAGCCTTAGTATGGAATGGCCTAGCAGCCATACGGCTTGTACCTAGAGCGATAAAAGGAGCGTATTTTACCGTAGGGCCAATGAGGTATGTGGCCTCACCTACCTTCTCCGCCGTGGTGGAGTTGAGCATGGTTCCGGTGTCTACAGCGTGGAAGTCTTGGATAGAACGCTTAACATACCCCACACCCACCTGAGCAAATCGGGCTACTTGCTGAGCGGATTTAGCATCCACACGTCCAGCGGCCTTAGCAAACTTCCCGGCGAGCTCTCCCATATCCATGATGTCACACTCCCTGATGATCTACTGTCGTGTAGCTATGAGCTATACATTTGCGTATGATACTCAAGCCATCCTCACTGATACTATCAACCATCAGCTCCATACCCACTAGGCTAGGCTCCCTGGTACACATGGTAACCACTAACAGCATACCAGGTTGCACCTCCGTAGTGGTAGGGAGCTTGACACTATAGGTAACATCTCCAAGACCCTCTACTACATCAGTGCTAGTAGCCTGCACCAGGCTCCGGACCTGTGAGTGCACTAACTCCCTAGTGCGGGAGCTACTGTAGCGGGTTACGGTAGCAGGCTGTAGCTGGTACATGGCTACACGGTCTATCAGCAGAGTATCAGCGAGGAGTTCAGCAGCTCTAGGAGTAATCTGCGTCATATCCACGGTAGGATTCTCCTTCCATATAGACCTTAGTGATGTAATCATCATAGGTGATGGGGATGGTGGTTAGCGCATCTTGGCTACGGCAGACCACACTCTGGCTACGCAACCAGGCCTCCAAGGAGGGCCAGTCTGGTGTGGTGGTAATAATGGTAGGAACACTGCCACGG
>ERZ1645004.90-NODE-90-length-19956-cov-2.481333_pt1 | contig 19956 bp, 15 predicted proteins | sample MGYA00579304_ERZ1645004 | MGnify/ENA primary metagenome ERZ1645004 (study PRJEB40715, sample SAMN01906944) | human oral metagenome | study: EMG produced TPA metagenomics assembly of PRJNA78025 data set (Human Oral Subgingival Plaque Microbiome).
GCAGACGCATTGAGTCACTATGGGGTTGCACGCGACTTGTATGCTTGGTTGATACAGAATGGGCACCCAACGTCGCTCCATCGTCCCAATTGCGAAGCTTTTCGGATAGACAATCACGAGTTGCCCATCGACGTGGAGATTGAAAACAGAGAGGCGTGTCGTCGTTATGCTTGTTTAAGCATCACAGATTGCGAGGTGAAAGAAAGCCCCGAATGGTTACAAAATAAATTGCGTGTGATCGGTCTCAGACCAATCAACAACATCGTAGATATCACCAATTACGTGATGATGGCATACGGACAACCAATGCACTGCTTTGATGCGGATATGGTGGAAGGCCATAAAATCGTGGTGCGTACACAACAAGAGGGTACTAAATTCGTAACTTTGGACGGCGAAGAACACACGCTTGGGCCTCACGATCTAAGTATTTGTAATGCCGAAGAACCGATGTGCATCGCCGGAATATTCGGTGGAAAAGGTAGCGGAACGTATGAGACGACACGCAACGTAGTATTGGAAAGTGCTTATTTCCACCCCACTTGGATTCGCAAAAGTGCCCGTCGGCACGGTCTCAGTACCGATTCAAGCTATCGTTTCGAACGTGGCATCGACCCCAACGGCCAGATTTATGCCTTAAAACAAGCTGCTATTCTATGTCGGGAACTGGCCGGTGGCAAGGTGAGTATGGAAATCAAGGACGTCTATCCGGAACCGATTGCCGATGCAAAGATTACTTTGAAATATGATTATGTGCATAACTTGATCGGAAAAGAGATTGGTCAAGCCACCATCAAAAGCATTGTCAAGAGTTTGGAAATGCGTATCGACCGGGAAGATGAAGCCGGACTCGAACTTACAGTGCCCGCTTATCGTGTAGATGTTCAGCGTCCTTGCGATATCGTAGAAGATGTTTTGAGAATCTACGGATATAATAATGTAGAGATTCCTAAGCAGTTGAAAAGTTCGCTCACGGTGTTAGGCGAAGAAGACCAGGTGCACAAACAGGAGAATCTGATCGGTGAACAGTTGGTGGGATGCGGTTTTAACGAGATTCTAAACAATTCTTTCTCGAAAATTACTTACTACCAAGGACTGAATAAATACACCGAAGGGAACATCGTGAAAGTGATGAATCCGCTAAGCGCCGACCTTGGCGTAATGCGACAGACACTACTGTTCGGCGGTTTGGAAAGTATTCGTCGCAATGTGAATCATAGGGCAGCGAACCTTCGTTTCTTTGAGTTCGGTAACTGCTATTACTTCAATGCGTCACGATATACGGCAGAAGAGCCGGCAAAAGGTTATCATCAAGAGACACATTTGGCACTTTGGCTGACGGGAAAACGTATTCAAGATAGCTGGATTCATCCCGATGAAGACGCGTCTTTCTATGAATTGAAAGCTTATGTGCAGAATATTTTTGCACGATTAGGCATTCCAACAGGTCTGTTAATAACAGAAAAGAGTGATAATGACCTTTTCTCAAACGGTCTAATATTGAAAAACAGAGGCGGGAAAGTGTTAGCTGAGTTAGGATTGGTAGCCAGTCGATTACTAAAAATTTTCGATCTCACCGCGGATGTTTATTATGCGGATATTCATTGGACTACTGTGATGAAGGCGGTGAAGAAGAATCATGTAACGTTTAGCGAGATTTCAAAATATCCTTCGGTTAGTCGTGACCTCGCCTTGCTTATCGATTCAGGTGTAGAATTCGGTCAAATCGAGCGGGTGGCTTATCAAACGGAAAAGAAGCTATTGAAGAAAGTAGAACTATTCGACGTTTACGAAGGTAAGAATTTGCCTACCGGCAAAAAGAGTTATGCCGTGAATTTCATTCTGCAAGACGAAGAAAAGACACTCAACGACAAGCAGATTGAGGCGATAATGAATAAATTAATCACAAATATTAAAAGTAAACTCGGAGCAGAGCTCCGCTAAAACAAAGACCCAGATGGGAAGAGCATTTGAATATCGAAAGGCTGCCAAGCTGAAAAGATGGGGGCATATGGCCCGTACATTTACAAAAATCGGCAAACAAATTGCTATTGCCGTGAAGGCCGGTGGTCCCGACCCGGAAAACAATCCACACTTGCGTGCCGTGATTCAGACGGCTAAACGCGAGAATATGCCTAATGCAAACGTGGAGCGCGCGATTAAGAACGCTCTCGGAAAGGATCAAAAAGATTTCAAGGAAGTGACTTATGAGGGGTATGGGCCACACGGAATAGCTGTCTTTGTAGATGCAGCCACAGACAACACAACACGTACCGTGGCCAATGTACGCGCAGTTTTCAATAAATTTAGCGGTAATTTAGGTACGCAGGGCAGTCTTTCGTTCCTTTTTGATCATAAATGTGTGTTCACGTTTAAGAAGAAAGAAGGATTGGATATGGACGATCTGATTCTTGGATTGATTGATCTCGGTGTAGACGATGAGTACGATGAAGATGAGGAGACTGGCGAAATCACGATTTATGGAGAGCCTACCAGCTTCGGTGAAATTCAAAAATACTTAGAGGATAATAGCTTCGAGGTCACGGGAGCAGAGTTTACCCGCATTCCGAATGACCTGAAAGACGTAACCGCAGAACAGCGTGAGTCTATTGATAAGATGATTGATTTGCTGGAAGATGATGAAGATGTACAGAACGTCTACACCAATATGAAGCCGGCAGAATAATATAGATATACGGGCATCTTTATCTTCTGAATGAAAGAAAAGATGCCCATAATCTTTTTATTTGTCATAATCTTTTTGTGTATACATTCCTTCAAAGAGTATAAGCCGAGGATTCTTTTGTGATCGGCACGTATAGGCAAAGTTGAATCCGGCCTCTTTATAGGCCTTGATATTGGTCGATTTCGCGATTGATTGTAGCAATCCATCGTTAATTTTACTTTTATTCTTATTAATGATTACCGCACTATCCATTATTCCTGTCAGTGTACAATAGTAGTGGTAAGTTCTCGTCGCTTTATCAAAAACAACACTGTCTGTACGTGTAAAGTTATTGACAGGAGTAGGACAATATTTTTCGGTGTATTCTTTAGCCTCGCGTGCAGCCCTGTCTTCAAGAGATTCGTGGCACGCTATCAGCACGAAAGGGATTAGGACAAGTAAAATTTTCTTTTTCATTTTGATGATTTCTATGGGCACAAAATTACAAATAAAATTTGATTTCCTTGAAATCAAGTACGATTTTCGTATCGTTCTCATATAGAAGAAGTATAGAAAGTCTGTATAAAAAGGTGCCATTTTACATTTTATTTTATTTAAATAAAGGAAATCATCGGAGCAAGGATGCCATATATACAGCTTTTTTCGTATCTTTGTGCATTCATATTGAGAGAAAGTAAATGAACAATATACGAAACTTCTGCATCATTGCCCATATTGATCATGGTAAATCCACCATCGCTGACCGTCTACTGGAATATACGCAGACTATCCAGGTAACGGAAGGACAAATGCTGGATGATATGGATTTGGAACGCGAACGCGGCATCACTATCAAAAGCCACGCCATTCAGATGGAACACACGCTTGACGGAGAGAAATATATTCTGAATCTAATCGATACCCCGGGACACGTGGATTTTTCTTATGAGGTATCGCGGAGTATCGCTGCTTGTGAGGGAGCTTTGCTTGTCGTGGATGCCACACAAGGCGTGCAGGCGCAGACCATCTCTAACCTTTATATGGCGATTGACCACGATTTGGAAATTATTCCAGTGATCAACAAAATTGATATGCCCAGTGCAATGCCCGATGAAGTAGAAGATGAGATCATCGACTTGCTCGGTTGCGATCGGACTGATATCATCAGAGCATCAGGAAAGACGGGCGAAGGTGTGTCGGATATTTTAGAGGCCGTGATTAAACGGATTCCACACCCCGTTGGCGATCCCAATGCACCCTTGCAGGCGTTGATCTTTGACTCTGTATTCAACAGTTTTCGCGGTATCATTGCCTATTTTAAGATTGAAAATGGAAGTATCCGTAAAGGAGATAAGGTAAAGTTTTTCAATACGGGGATGGAATATGATGCCGACGAAGTAGGTGTACTGAAAATGGATATGATTCCTAAAAATGAGATGACGACGGGCGAAGTAGGTTACATTATCAGCGGAATCAAAGATGCTAAGGAAGTAAAAGTGGGCGATACAATTACCCACGTGGCGCAGCCTTGTACAAAAGCTATTGCCGGATTCCAGGAAGTGAAACCGATGGTATTTGCCGGCGTCTACCCCATCGATCCGTCTGACTATGAGAATTTGCGCACATCATTAGAGAAGTTACAGCTGAATGATGCCTCACTTACTTTCTCGCCCGAATCGTCGGTAGCTTTGGGGTTCGGGTTTCGTTGTGGATTCCTCGGTCTTTTACATATGGAGATTGTACAAGAACGCCTGGATCGCGAATTCAATATGGACGTTATCACCACTGTTCCCAACGTCTCTTATATGGTATATGACAAACAAGGGAATGAGAAAGAAGTACACAATCCGTCAGGATTACCCGATCAGACGATGATCGACCATATCGAAGAACCTTATATCCGTGCTTCGATCATCACCGCATCGTCGTTTATCGGACCGATTATGAAGCTCTGCCTCGACAAACGCGGCGAGTTGATCAAGCAAGAATATGTGAGCGGCAATCGTGTAGAGCTGCATTTTATGCTCCCCTTGGGCGAGATTGTCATTGATTTTTATGACAAATTGAAATCCATCTCAAAAGGCTACGCCTCGTTCGACTATCACATTGACAGTTTCCGACCGTCTAAGTTAGCTAAACTTGATATTCTGCTTAACGGTGAGCCAGTAGATGCGCTATCCACATTGACGCATCAAGACAACGCTGTGATATTCGGTCGACGAATGTGTGAGAAGCTGAAAGATTTAATTCCACGTCAACAGTTCGATATTGCCATACAGGCTGCAATCGGTGCAAAAATCATTGCACGCGAAACCATCAAGTGCGTGCGAAAGGATGTCACAGCGAAATGTTATGGAGGCGATGTCAGTCGTAAGCGGAAGCTGCTCGAAAAACAGAAGAAAGGTAAAAAACGGATGAAGCAAATAGGTAATGTCGAAGTTCCGCAAAAGGCGTTCCTTGCCGTGCTTAAACTCGATTAATCAGACAAAAGGTATAAAGGAATGAAGGGAATGATAAACACAACGCGCGATATTGCGCGAGAGTTGGCACGTAAATACAGCACAATGACTCACGACGAGCTCGATTTGCTGGAAAGTATTCTTGTGCCGATGAAATTTGCCAAGGGTGCAATGGTCTTGAACGAAGGCGAGGTGTGTAAGAACATTTATTATATCGACAAAGGCCTCTTGCGCCAGTTTTATTATAAGAATGACAAGGAATTAACCGAACATCTCGGTGTAGAGAACACAATCGTGATGTGCATCGAAAGTCTGTTCCGTGAAGAGCCCACGCATCTATTGGTAGAAGCCCTGGAACCGACCATCATTTATGCCCTTCCGAAACAGCGTTTGGAGCAGGTGGCTCTGCATAATGTCAATATTCAGATTCTTTATCGCAAGATTCTCGAAGAGAGTCTCATTCTTTCGCAAGTACACGCGGACCTTGTTCGTTTTGAGTCTGCACAGGATCGTTATAAAAAGTTGTGTAAACTGATGCCCCAAGTCGTTTTGCGTGCACCGTTAGTGTATATAGCCAGCTATTTGCAAATGACGCCAGAAACATTGTCACGTGTTCGTGCAGCATTTTGTTCAGTAGTAAGGATTGATTCTGATAGAGAATTTAGCTTGTAATTTCCTAAGTGATTGGAAGCTGAAACCTTTAAGCCTTTTAAATTCTAAAATAATTGACTTACCGCTAAACCAATTAGCAATTAAACAGACGTCAGTAGTCTTAATATTGAATAAATATATTTGCAAGATTAATTTTTATTATGGTCGATGAGAGGGATAGGACTTCTACCCTACAAGTCCTATACCTCTCATCGACAGAAATACGAGTGCTTATTTGAATTAGCCGAATTTATAGTTACAATATTCATCACTATTCCATCACATTGTTTGCCGTTACTCTGTTACTGTGTTTGTCGTAACTCCGTTACTATAAACTCCGCCCTCTCGTCGCGACCATAGCGGGTTGTCCGGAAGAGAAATACGGGTATAATCTTAAACCGTAAAATATTTAGCATTAAGCCATCTTTTCTCATTTTTTATCCCTAACTTTGCGGGAAAATAAACGGACTATGGGTATTTTCGGACTTTTTAATAAGAGCAAGAAAGAAACGCTTGATCGCGGATTAGAGAAAACCAAACAAAGCGTTTTCGATAAACTGAGCCGCGCAATTATCGGTAAATCCAAGGTAGATGACAGTGTCTTAGACGACTTGGAGGAGATATTAATCACGAGCGACGTAGGCGTGGAGACAACGCTGAAAGTGATTGAGCGAATCGAAACACGGGTAGCTCGCGATAAATATATATCAACATCGGAGTTAAATGGAATTCTGCGCGACGAGATAGCGGCGCTATTGGCCGAAAACAACAGTGACGACAATGAGAATTGGGACCTCCCGGCCGACCACAAACCTTATGTAATTCTCGTCGTTGGTGTGAATGGCGTAGGAAAAACGACAACAATCGGTAAGCTGGCTTATCAGTTTAAGAAAGCTGGCAAGAAAGTGTTCTTGGGTGCTGCCGATACGTTCAGAGCAGCAGCCGTTGAGCAAATCAGTATTTGGGGCGAGCGTGTGGGCGTGCCGGTAATCAAACAACAGATGGGGAGCGATCCCGCTTCGGTGGCTTTCGACACGCTGAGTTCGGCCAAGGCCAACGGTGCTGATGTGGTATTGATTGATACGGCGGGTAGATTACACAATAAGATCGGCTTAATGAATGAGCTAAAAAAGATCAAGGATGTAATGAAGAAGGTATTGCCCGAAGCCCCCGACGAGATTATGCTTGTATTGGATGGGTCGACAGGACAGAATGCTTTCGAACAGGCTAAACAGTTTGCCGCAGTGACACAAATCACTTCATTGGCCATTACAAAACTCGACGGAACGGCCAAAGGCGGTGTCGTAATCGGTATCAGCGACCAACTGAAAGTGCCAGTAAAGTATATCGGCTTGGGCGAAGGAATGGAAGACCTCCAACTTTTCAATAAACGACAATTCGTAGATTCGCTTTTCAATGTGTAGATGAGAAAGAATCAGGTAGATATTATTACGATGGGCTGCTCGAAAAATCTTGTAGACAGCGAACTGCTGATGCGGCAGTTTGAAGCCAATGGCTATCATTGCACGCACGACAGCAAGTTACCGCAAGGCGAGATAGCCGTCATCAACACGTGCGGATTCATTGAGAGTGCAAAGGAGGAAAGTATCAACACTATTTTGGCCTTTGCAAAGGCCAAGGAGGAAGGCCGGCTCAAGCGTCTCTATGTAATGGGATGCCTGTCGCAGCGTTATCAAAAAGAGTTGGAGAAGGAGATTCCGCAGGTAGACAAATTCTATGGGAAATTCAATTATAAACTATTGCTCAACGACCTTGGTAAAGCTGATGTGGCCGTATGTGACGGTAGGCGGAGCCTTACTACACCGCGACATTATGCCTATCTGAAAATCAGCGAGGGATGTGATAGGCATTGTGCCTATTGTGCAATACCGCTGATTGTGGGTAAGCATCATAGTCGGCCGCAAGATGAGATCTTACAGGAAGTGCGGGAATTGGTAGTCGGCGGTGTAAAGGAGTTACAAGTGATAGCACAGGAGTTGACTTATTACGGTGCTGATATCGACGGAAAACGTCGCATTGCCGAGCTCGTAAGCAAGATGGCTGATATAAAAGGCGTAAAGTGGATTCGTCTGCATTATGCTTATCCCAACCAGTTTCCATTGGCACTTTTGGATGTGATTCGCGAGCGGCCCAATGTGTGTAAGTATTTAGACATCGCTTTTCAGCATATTGCCGACCCGGTTTTACGACGTATGCAACGGCACGTCAGCAAAGCCGAAACGATATCGTTGATTGAGAAGATTCGGGCAGCTGTTCCCGGTATTCATTTGCGCACAACGCTGTTGGTGGGCTTTCCCGGTGAGACCGAGGCAGACTTTGAGGAGTTGATGGAATTTGTACGTTGGGCAAGATTCGAACGAATGGGAGCCTTTACCTATTCTGCGGAAGAGGGAACATACAGTGCCGAACATTTCGAGGATGATGTGCCCGAAGCAGTAAAACAACAGCGTTTGGATCGATTGATGGAATTGCAGCAGGAAATCAGTGCCGAAATAGAGGCCAAAAAAGTAGGACAGGTGATGAAAGTAATCATCGATCGCAAAGAAGGCGACTATTATATCGGACGGACGGAGTTTTGTTCACCCGAGGTTGATCCCGAAGTCTTGATTTCTGCAGTACGACCGCTGCGTAAAGGAAGCTTTTACGATGTACGAATTACGGCGAGTGAAGAATTTGATTTATATGGAGAGGTGGTATGAATAATAAAGACTTTATAGCCGAACTATCACAACGCAGCGGTTATACACAAGCTGACACGCAGCGGTTGGTGCGTGCGATTGTCGACAAAATGGGCGATACGTTCTGCGAAGGAAATAGTGTAGCTGTGTCGGGATTCGGTTCTTTCGAGGTAAAGAAGCGTTTAGAGCGTATTGTAGTCAATCCGGCAACACAACAACGAATGCTGGTTCCACCTAAACTCGTACTGATTTTCAAGCCGACAGCATCCGTCAAGGCTCGGTTAAAGTATGGAGGAGGCGCAGATGAGTAAACAGAATATCTTAGACTTTGCTATGGACATTGCCGATAAACACGGTTTATCAGCAGATGATGCTATGTCATTCATCAGTAGTATGTTTGATGTGCTGACCGATGGATTGCAATCTGATAAACAAGTCAAGATTAAGGGCCTGGGCATATTCAAATTATCGGTGATGAATGCGCGTGAAAGTGTTGACGTTAATACGGGCGAACGAATTATAATCAACAGTCGAGACAAAATCTCATTCATACCCGACACAGCGATGCGCGACTTGGTAAACCGGCCTTTCTCACAATTTGAAACAGTATCTCTGCACAGTAATTTGGAAGAGATAGGACCAGAGGAAAGGATAGAAGAAATTAAAGAAGAATCACAACCGGTATCTGTGCAAAAATCATCTTCTCAAATACGGTTGTCAATGAATGATCTAACGCAGCTGAATGATATATCCGAAACAGATGATAAGGTGCTTACAGATGTTTGTGCAAAAGAATCTTCTATGGAATCTCTTGAACAAACGCCGTTCATTGAAATACAGGAACCCGTAAGTGAGGCAACTATACCTGTAAATAAAAATGATGAGTCTGTGATAGAAGAAGAGGCACAAGGAATCAACAAATATGAGCCTGATATATCAGAATTAAATATGCGAATTGATGAATTATCTTCACAACTTCGACGAAATTCTCGATTAGCTTATGGACTAATGATCTGTTTCATTCTGTTTTTAATAGGTGCTGCTGTTTCTGTAAACTATATGGTGAATCGACTGAAACAGGTTAACCAGTCATCAAGCGTTTCTATCTCAACAATAAAACCTGTTCGTTCTACACGAAAAGTAATCACGAATGAACTGATATCTCGAACAACTATTCGGCAACAACCGGAACAACAAGTCGGCGAACAGCAACGTAAGGCTAAAGATTCTGCATTTGTAAAATACAATCGTGATATTCGTATTCGGACAGGTGCCTATCGTATTGTTGGTATAGCAACTACCGTCACTGTACGAGCAGGTCAGACATTAAGCGATATCAGTCGTATAAATTTAGGGGCAGGAATGGACTGTTATATTGAGGCAGTCAACCCAAACATTAAAAAGCTCCGAGTGGGACAAAAAGTAAATATCCCGAAATTGGAACGAAAAAGCAAAAACAAGAGAAATTAAGATGAAATCAATATATAGAAAGAAATAATAGGAAATAAGAAATAAAGTAAAAAGGCCGCCGCAAATGATTTTGCGGCGGCCTTTCATTTATAATATACAATAAAACTTATCTCAGTTTGGCATAACCATAACCTGCAACGCCGCCGAGTTCTTCTTCGATACGGATCAGCTGGTTATATTTAGCCATACGGTCGGTACGGCTCATCGAACCGGTCTTAATCTGTCCCGAGTTAGTTGCAACAGCAATGTCAGCAATCGTTGTGTCCTCGGTCTCGCCCGAACGGTGAGATGTCACGGTAGTATAACCGTGGCGGTGAGCCATCTCAATGGCTTCAAGTGTCTCGGTGAGCGAACCAATTTGATTTACCTTAATCAGAATAGAGTTGGCTGCTCCCATCTTAATACCCTTTTCCAAGAACTTCACATTGGTTACAAAAAGGTCGTCTCCAACCAATTGGCAACGGTCGCCGATAGTGCTGGTGAGTTTCACCCAGTTCTCCCAATCATTCTCATCGAGTCCATCCTCAATTGAGTCGATCGGATATTTCGTGATCAGATGCTCGAGATAAGCAATCTGTTCGTCGGCCGTGAGCTTTTTACCGTTAGGATCTTTCGGCATTCCGTTCTTCAGCTGGCGATAGTCATAGAACCACTTTCCGTTCTCACATACAGCAAATTCACTGGCTGCACAGTCCATCGCAATCTTGACATCTTTACCCGGTTCATAGCCAGCGTCTTTGATAGAAGTAATGATCGAGTCGAGCGCATCTTCTATTCCGTCGAACTTCGGAGCAAAACCACCTTCGTCACCAACAGCTGTTGAGAGACCGCGTTTCTTTAAGTTTTTAGCCAATGCGTGGAAAACTTCAGCGCCCATACGGATTGCTTCGCGCTCATTCTTGGCACCTACCGGACGAATCATAAACTCTTGGAAAGCAATCGGAGCGTCTGAGTGAGCACCGCCATTGATAATATTCATCATCGGAACAGGCAAAACATAGGTATTTGTACCGCCGATATAACGATAAAGAGGAATATTGAGTGCTTTGGCAGCTGTTTGCGCAACAGCCAAAGATACACCAAGGATGGCATTAGCACCGAGCTTGCTCTTGGTGGGAGTGCCATCGAGTTCGAGCATCTTGTAGTCGATAGAGCGTTGTTGGAGTACACAACAACCTTTCAAAGCGGGTGCGATAATATTGTTTACATTCTCAACAGCTTTCAATACACCCTTACCGCCGAAACGATTCTTGTCTCCGTCGCGGAGTTCAAGCGCTTCGTTCTCACCGGTTGAAGCTCCGGAGGGAACGCTAGCACGCCCCATCACACCGTTATCTAATGTTACTTCTACTTCAACTGTGGGGTTACCTCTTGAATCAAGAATTTCTCTTGCGTGAACTTTTTCAATTACCATAATTACTATTTATTTAAATAATTCGTTGAATACGTTGCAAAGATAATGTCAAAAATCGATATTATGAAATTTTTATTCGGTAAAAGTCGGTATCGATCAGGCCATCTATGGAATTTTCATTCCTGATACTTCGATATGCAAACCCGATGTTACAACCGTGCGATATTTACTTGCTGCAAAACTTCTCGCTTTGTTGGCGAATCAGCTCGGCATCGTTGAAATAATCGATTTGCATAGCACGACGCACCTCATCCATCGTCTGTGCAGCCACGGCACGAGCCTGTTCTGTGCCTTTGCGCAGTATATTGAATATCTCAGGAATATCTTGCTCGAACTCACGACGACGCAAACGCATCGGTTCAAGCATTTTATTAAGAACACTATTGAGAAACTTCTTGCATTTCATATCACCCAATCCGCCGTGACGATAATGCGCTTTAAGCTCATCTAGACTTTGATATTCAGGCCAGAACTCGGCAAAGTCTTCAGGTTGGCAGAATGCATCAAGATAGGTAAACACCATATTTCCTTCTACTTTACCAGGGTCATCTACTCTCAAATGATCAGGATCGGTATACATACTACGCACACTTTGCCACACGTCTTCAGCCGAATCACTCAAATAAATGCAGTTACCAAGACTCTTGCTCATCTTTGCCTTACCGTCGGTTCCAGGTAAACGCATTGATGCTTGATTATCAGGCAGTACAATATTCGGTTCTACTAACACGTCACCATACGTGCTGTTGAAATGACGCACTAACTCACGGGTCAACTCGATCATCGGTTCCTGATCTTCACCCGCAGGTATAGTGGTACTCTTAAAGAGTGTGATGTCGGCCGCCTGACTTACCGGATAGCAGAAGAAACCTAACGGGATGTTGGCCTCGAAATTACGCATCTTGATCTCAGTCTTGACAGTTGGATTGCGTTGCACGCGTGAAACCGTTACAAGATTCATCAGATAAACGGTAAGTTCGGCTAATTCCGGGATCTGACTTTGCATAAAGAATGTGCATTTTTCGGGGTCTAATCCGGCCGCAAGATAATCGAGTGCTACTTCAACAATATTCTGCCTGATTTTCTCGGGATTATCGGCATTGTCCGTTAAAAACTTTACCACCAGCCATAAACACAACCATCCGGTCGTAGTCGCCCGCGTTTTGCAGCTGCACTCTGCGCCGCAACGACCCTACATAATGTCCCAAATGCAACTTTCCAGTGGGGCGATCGCCCGTTAATATAACTTTTCCCATTAGTTCGCTTCAAATTTGAATGCAAAGGTACGATAAATCAGACGGAATGCAAAATAAATTCAAACCAAACTAATCCAACAGTTAATCGTAAAATAAGAAGGCTTCATCTCACATCGGAGACGAAGCCTTCTTATTTGATCAACTATAAGTAAATTCTTATTTTGTGCAAAAATAGATGTCAGAAGGATGAAGACGCTTGCCATCTTGACCATAAACATTGAGACGGAGTTGACCTCCGTTATGATCGAAATAGCGCACTTCAAATTTGTGGAAACCCGCTTTTAAGGCTTGTTGACAAACTTCCTCGTGGGGCGACTGCTCTCGATCTTGGTTTACTACCATATTACCGTCTATCTTCAACCAACTCCCATCGTCACTCAACAATGCAAAAGTGTAGATGTCATCGGTAGGAACTTTGATGTAACCAGTAATGATCAGCCCAATATTTCCTTTTACATTAGTAGGAATTCTTACATCATCTACTTGATAAGAAGCATTGAACGGCGCCTTACCGATATGTTTACACGTTACGCCTGAGAACTCATACCAATCAGCTTTCAGCCCTGATTTCAAATCCTCTTGTATGGAAACCGGTTCCAAATACCCTTGCTTGACGAAATCAGCCTTAACTATTTCACCCGCCCTTCCATTTTTACCAAATGGTCGGAGAATGAAATGTGTAGTCTCATCCACAGTAATCGGATTTGTAAATTGCGGTGATTTTACAGTCGGGAAGCTGCCATCGATTGTATATCTGACAATAGCTGTCGGATCGGCGCATGTTACTTTGAGTGTACCTTGTTTGACGAATGCTGCTACATTGTGAAATCCGTCTATCTCAGGAATGCGGTATGGAATCTCCATTCGATTCAAAATATTGAATTGATAAAGCAATCTACGACTGAAATCTACATAATCCATTCGTTCGGGACGGCTCCAACTAAGTTCTGCCAATGCAATCATACGTGGGAAATACATATAAAGCATCCGATTACGAGTAGGTACCCACTCTGTCCAAAGGTTGGCCTGAACGCCTTTAACGTGTGATTTCTGCGACGGGGTCAGTCCAGGCGGCAACAGATTATACTCATAAATCTTCCGCACACTGGCCTTTTGCTCGGGATAATCGATATACATTTCTGCATTAGGACAATAAATGACATCGTTTCCTTGTGCCGTAACGTCTTTCACAACATTAGGAGCCCACGTGCGCCACCACGTCACTGTGGCGGTCTTTGACAATCCACCCTCTGTTATCTCATCCCAACCGATCATTTTCTTACCGTTTGCATTGAAATAGTTTTCCATCTGGTGGATAAACCACGACTGCAATTCCTCTTCGTTTTTCAATCCTTTTTCTGCGATGCGATGTTGACAGTCAGGGCACTTCTTCCAGTTAATCTTCTCCACTTCATCGCCTCCGATGTGAACGTATTCATACGGAAAAAGGTCGAAAAGTTCTTTCCATACATTACGACAGAATTCTAATGCACTGTCTTTTCCCGGACAAATGGGCGACGAAAAAGTCTTTCCCCACCCTACTGTATCAAAACAAGAGAGTCCCGGATAATTGGAAACAGCACTCAAAAAATGACCGGGCATATCTACTTCGGGTACAATCTCGATGCCGCGTTGCTTCGCATAAGCTACGACTTCACGGACATCGCTCTGTGTATAGTATCCTCCATACAGGGTATCCGTACCCTCAACACGTTTTTTCGAGGCTGGAAGCAATAGGTCGGGATTGTCTTCCTGAATAGCCCTTTGAAGGCAGACGCGATCCTGATCATTATACTTCCGCCACGATCCTTTGCTTGTCAATAATGGATAACGTTTGATTTCAACGCGCCATCCTTGATCATCTGTCAGATGCCAATGAAACCGATTCAGTTTATAAAGCGCCATCAAGTCGATCAACTCTTTGACTTCAGCCTTGGAAAAGAAATGTCGTGAGCAATCCAACATAAATCCGCGCCACTCGAAATGTGGTGCATCCGTGATGTGGATGTACGGCAATTGCGTTTTAAAAGACATCTGACGAATTGTGGCAATGGCCGAGATTACACCGCAATAGTTGTTTCCACGAATGTCGATCCCCGTCTTATCAATTGTTAAACGATAGCCGTCTTTGGGCAAATTCTTGTCCAAAGACAGTCGGACATTACCTTTATTATTATATACAGTGATTACTTTCCGCCCAAGCAATTGTGTCAAATGGTTGCCCAAATATTCGGAAGCGGGTTTCAATGAAAGGTCAGTGTAGCCAATACGAATACTCGTTCCGAATTGATAATGCCCATTTCCATATTCCATTTTTTCAGGAATCGGCACAATGTCTATCTTTGCCTTTGTATGAGAAAGGCACAATGTGAGGAGTGCTGTGGTCAACAGCAGTCTGAAATGAATCATTTGTGAAATTGTCGTTTGTTGATAATTAAATCGGATTTATATATCTAACAGCATTATCTTGCCGTCTTTTGTTGCTTCGAAATAGGGCGGTTCGTCACGCAATGCGATATCATCGTAAATAAAATCAGCCACCACCGTATCGTGATAATCAGGTAAAATAAGTCCCACTTTACCTTCCTTTTCTGCGATAATCGGCATTTCTTTCAAGTCATCTACATAAACATAACATGTGCGCAGAAAGTTATATAGCGGCTGAATGAGTACATCACCCTTGTAATCTTTGATCCCGAACTTTCCGTTTTGCTCGAAGACTTCGTGGAAACGTATGTATTTCTCTTTGATTCGGTTTAGATAATACACCATTTTTCGCTTGTTATTGACCAGCGTCAACAAGTAATCAAATGTGTCGCAGTAATTGGCCATTGACCTGGCCAGTACGACTTTGAAATCCAAACCGCGTATAGCCTTACGGTTCAAATCGATATATCGAGCCAGTGCCTCTTCTTTCTCAGGCAACGAAAGGGTTGAGAGTCGCTCCTCGAACTTCTCCATTATACATTTACTACCCGACATTCCCTTGATATATCGATGAATCTGACGACTCATCTCACGACAAACGAACTTGTCAATCTCCTGTTCTTCGATACAGTCTATGTATTCGGCTTCAAAGTTATCTAAGGTAATCTTTTCCATAACAGCGTTTCTCCTTTTGTCGACAAATTTATGAAATATATTTGAAAACACAAAATTCTATATCTATTTATTAACAAATCATCACGTGATATCGATCAAGACTTTGGCCGGGAAAGTATCAGACAATGGATAAATGAGCATTGGAACTTGGCTCATCGGCTGGATACAACAGTTCGTCTCACCATTCATTTTGCATCGTTTATCTTTTTATAACTATACACCTAAAATCGAATGAAGTTCTGAAATGCTGTTAATTACACTGTAAAAAGCCGTTAAACGGCGTGCAATTAACCGTTAGTTGCAAGGCAATTAACGGTTAATTAGAAAGCAATCCATATCTATCTGGTTTACAATAATATACGAGTAAATGATAAATTAAATTTCTGTGCTATTTGCTCAAAACCTGACCTGAAAATAATCAGGACATCATGTAGGAGTCATCCGCTTGAAAGCTATCCTATGAAATTATTTTCTGCCTTGATAACTCTCATCACTTTACCCGCTGAAAGAATCTTCAAAAACTTCGCGTGGTGGGCTTGCCGCAATCATTTAATCTCCATATCGTTCTCATCCATCATACGTACAGCCTCTTGACAAGTCTTATCGACTGACGTATCTATATAATGATAACGATGCATTTGATAGAAAAGTACACGCTACTTGATTACCATTGCACGATAAATGGGATGAGTAATGACGATATGGTGTATTTTCCAATACAGCGGTTCACGGTATCAGTATACCAATTCGGCAAAAGTCTGTCGTCGGGTTGTAGAATCTGATAACCTTGCAAGCATACGGTTTTCGTCTGATGTTATCGGAATGATTATCTGTAATTGCGCAGATGATTATAAATTACACGATCGAAACCGTATACATCGTTGAACACTTGCAATGTGCCCTGGGGTGATGGATAAATCGTATAATAAGTAATGAATAACGGAACAGGTGTTTTCAACGGTAGGCTTCCAATCAATCGGGAACGGTCCAAGACTTTCTTGGGAGACTTCCTATCCGCATTTTCCGATTGATGTCCGATATTGCTGACATCTGCCTCCATTGAATAACGAATTTTATTAATGATTTCTGCGTCCTTGTTATCTAATAAAAAGACTGCTAATTCAAACGGTTTTTCTATACGAATACAACCGTGAGACACACCGCGATTATCCTGACGGAAAACGTCTTTGGATGAAGTGTCGTGCAGAAAAACGGAAAAATTGTTGTTGAAACGAAAGATGATTCGTCCTAAGGAGTTGCCTTCGCCACCTTCCTGGACAACTAAATAATCTTTGCTTTGAAGCATCGCAGGAGTCACACCGGCAATATCTATCCGTTTTCCTGTGCGCCGTTCACGAACGAAAAATCTCCGTTCGTCGAAATATCTTTTATTTCCTGCGTGGCGAATGATGTCCCGCTCAATAATACTTCGCGGTATAACCCATTGTGGATTGACATCCATCCGATTGATAGAACTTGTTAACTGTGGGGTCTTCGTGTCCATAGATCCACATCCGATACGCATAGACAGTACACTGTCGTTGTCTACTGCCAACAGATGAAATGACGGAATATTGACCCATACATATTTTGAATGACGATCGGGAGAGTCATTCAAACGCCACCGACATCGCTCGATGTTACACAAAAGTTTTTCTTTTCCGGCAAGAGAAACATCATTGCTGTTAAGCACTGCTATCAAACGATGGTACAACTTATTGCGAGGCTGTATTTCTTTTAAATACTCGCTCACGCTGTCTGCACAGATCTTGCGCAGTGCCGTGTGGTAAAATTTAGGACCAGGACGATCCATCCCGATATCAAAAAGACCACGATAAGAGATGTTTAACGAATCTTGCTTGTAAATGTCAAGCCTATTGAAAACGTATTTTGGATTAACAAAGCCGAAACGTTGCCCTATCACATAACGCAGATAAGCTTTGGTAAGATTGTATTCAAGGCGCGCCAATATCGTATTAATAGACTGACCAACTTGCAATCTACGTAATCTGTCAAGGTCTTGTGTAATTTGCTGCACACGAAATCGTTCCGAACTGAATCCCATTTTATCCACCTGACGGAGATAAGCAAGCAATGTATCAGCTCTGTAATCAACTCCGTGGCGATCTATCCACAGGAAAGGGCTGTGACGGAAGTAGTATTTTTTGGTTTTGAAGTCGGCCGTCATAGAGTCCTTGTCAACTGTAGCCAATCTACCAATAGCTGCCCGTATGAGATGTGGATTCATCCTGAATTCGGTTACTTGCATATCTTCATAAGCAGCTAAGGATAAATTATGATTGGGATTTGTTTGTTTTTCGCGGCACGATACTAATGTAAACACCACGAAAACAAAAAAGAAGAAATATCTGAAAGATTTCAAAGTGAGCTATCGGATTGATATTTTACGAACTACTTTACCTATTTTCAGAATATAGCAACCTTTCGGAAGGTTGAGCTCATAATGCTTATCTGCACCGTCGACTTTAAAACTTAACACACGAACACCTGCTAAGTTATAGACATTAAGAACTTCACCATTGGCTCCGGTAATGTGTAAAGTCGATTCGGTTATGGATATTGTGACCTTCTGAACATTATTATCCATAACCTCAATTATTTGTTCTGCCTCGGCTGTTGCAGGGATTCCGAACCATAAAGTTACAAAAAACGTTGCTATAAGTATATTTCTGATCATAAGCGATGCATTTTATTGAAACTCTATGCAAATGTAATTGATTTTCTCCAAAATAGATACTATCTCAATAACTCTTTGCCCATTAAGTTAACATAAATTATTCTTTTACGTCAATAACCAAACCTTCATTCGATAGAATTGTATTTTCAAAGATAGCTTTAGCCTCGTTTAAGAGTACTGTTTCATCGTCAAACCGAGCACTGTAATGGCCTAATACCAACCTACCGACTTGTGCATCGTGGGCCACTTGAGCAGCTTGGGCAGCAGTGCTGTGATAATATTGCTTAGCGTGTCGGGCATATTCGGTGGTGTAAGTAGCCTCGTGATAGAGTAGTGTTGCACCCTTTACCAATTTATATAAGGTCGGAATATAACGTGTATCGCTGCAATAGGCATAAGAACGAGGAGCTGCTGCGGGATAAGTGAGTCGACTGTTAACAATTACCTCGCCGTCGTTCGTCGTCCAATCTGCTCCGTTCTTGATGTTATTGATTTGACTGATAGGGATATGGTAAAAGTCGATCATATCCCGACGAATGTGCGGTAATGTGCCTTTTTCTCTGAAAAGGTATCCGCAGCAGGCAATTCTGTGGTCCAAAGGGATTGTCTCCACCGTGAGACTTTTATCTTCGTAAACGGTTTGATGCAATGTAGTGCTGACGGGATGAAAGATGACTTCAAACTCAAGTCCTCTACAAAACATCTCCATTTGGGCATCCAGCATCGGTTTGAATTCAGCCGTTGCATAAATGTGTAGCGGTGCGGTACGTCCCAGCATACCGAAAGTGGAGATCATTCCGATCAGTCCGAAACAATGATCCCCGTGCAAATGGGAAATGAAAACAGCACTGATCCGACTGAAATGTGTACGAGAACGGCGCAGTTGAATCTGTGTACCTTCGCCACAATCGACCATAAAAAACTTCTCACGAATCTCTATCAACTGTGAGGACGGATTATGGCGTAATGTTGGCAAAGCGCTTCCGCATCCCAGAATATGAACCTTGAATGATTCCACCGTTACTTTTGGCGTTTGAAAGAAAATATACCTTTCTCATTTTCTAAGTACAAACTGTCGGCTCCCAACTTATTGATCGTGAACGTGTCTTTATTCAACAGCAGTTTACCATTGCATATCTTCCACGCCGTCCAAGGATTGTTCTCGGCCTCTACATAAGATTTTACGTTGCCGCCTTCTTGTATCTCAAAATTCTTGTCGAGACTAGTCCATTTACCAATTAACGTTGTCAGATTGATGACTTCTTTCGCCGTACGTTCTCCGTCGATTGTTTTCCCGGCTATAACAGCCATTCGATCGCCTGCAAGCAAACCGCCCTGCACACGTTCCTCATTGTCCGCATTGATCAAGAAGCTCAATGTATCACCCTGATCCGTGATAAGTTGCAACGTATGCATTGCTGTTTCTTCTCCGCAAACACCATAAATGGTCGAGTCGGCAAAGGCCCCCTCCCCCCCCAAACTATCCGCGCCATTACTCGAACCTTGCGTATTCTTGGTGTCTTTGCAACCGAAGAAAGCGGA
>ERZ1645004.96-NODE-96-length-19382-cov-9.575516_pt1 | contig 19382 bp, 38 predicted proteins | sample MGYA00579304_ERZ1645004 | MGnify/ENA primary metagenome ERZ1645004 (study PRJEB40715, sample SAMN01906944) | human oral metagenome | study: EMG produced TPA metagenomics assembly of PRJNA78025 data set (Human Oral Subgingival Plaque Microbiome).
CGGCCGTCCCCCGCGGCCGGGACGTGCTGGACGGCCTGACGGGCCCAGATCGTGCACGCGAGGTGCTGCGGAGGCTCAAAACACCCGCGGGAGAGGCCGCCACAACCCCAGGAACGGGACAGAACCGGCCGACGCTACGCCGACATCGGGAGGGTCCTGAAAGGCCCGCAAATCGGCTCCCACGCAATCCGGGTTCTGAGAGGAGCGCAGCATGAGCGAATGGGTCGACTGGCTGAGGTGGGGTGCGCCCGAGCTCGCGCGCCGCGTCAACGCCCTGGACGCCTCCCCCGTGCGCCGCGGCGGTGGCCCCGTGCACACGGGGTTCGGGGCCGCTTCCCCGGCCCGGGACGCGGTGATCGCGCTTCAGCAGGACGCGCGGCGCACGGTCCGTGAGCGGGAGGCCCTGCACCGTGGGGCGCTCAAGGCGGGCCTGCCCCGCCTCGGCCTGACCTCGGGCTGCGACTTCCTGGCGGCGGCGGCGGCGGCCGTTGAGGCGGCCGACTTCGAGACCCTGTGGGACACGGGACGGGCCATCACCCGCCTGCTGGCCCGCTGCGACCAGGTCGAGGGGCTGGCTGAGCCAGTCAGGGTCATCCGGGGCCTGGACGGGGACACGGCGTGCCCGGCGTGCTCCCATGGTGTGGCCCTGTTCGACGGCGTGCACGCGACGTGCCTGCGCTGCCGTGAGCGGTGGCTGCCTCTGGTGCCGCTACTCACAGCGGCGTAACATTCACATAACACCCCTACCATCCCAAGGAGGAGCCCATCATGAGAACGAAGACCAAGCGCGTCACCCTCAACCCCAGGAACAGGAGCCACGTCAGGAAACTGGGCAGGCTCCTGGCTGACGGCTGGGTGATCGTCTCGGAGCACAAGCGGGGCCTGCTGTCGTTCAGCCCCGGCTTCGTTGACTACATCCTGACCAAGCAGGCGTGACCGCCGGGTGCAGGTGAGGCCCCCACCGTGATGGTGGGGGCCTCGCTCGTGTTCTGGGGTTCGGCTAGGCGAAGGCGGCGTCTGGGGTGGCGGCGGATATGCGGCCCTCGGCGCGGGCGAAGATCGTGGTGACGCTGATCTCTAGGGCCTGGGCGATGGCGGCGACGGCTTCGACGCCGAGTAGGCGTTTCGCGTTGAGGGTGTTCAGGATGGTGCTTCGGCTGAGGCCGGTGCGTTCCACTAGGGTGTCGATGGTGACCTGCTGGGCGGCGCGCTCGCGCCGCAGCTCGGCTGCAACGGCGGCGTTTAGGCCCTCTGACGGGTTCCTGTCAATGGTGGACATGACACTTATGTTGCCATACGCAACCTAAAGTTTCATCTCGGTAACGAAGTTCCCAGCGTCTTGCCAGGTATGCGAGCGCAACATATGGTTTCCATATGGAAACCGAACCGCTGACCTCCCGCCTGGTAGGGGTCATTAACCGACAAATCCAGGGAAATAACCTCTCGGTTTTCTCAGTAGCAGAAAAGACCGGAATCCCCCACGTAACCCTCCGCCGCAGGCTCACTAACCACGGGCGCGGACTCACCGTCGATGAAGTCGAGCGAGTCGCCACCCACCTCGGCACAACCCCCACAGCCCTCATCGCCCAGGCCGAGACCAACTAGGCCACCCACCCCCTACCAAACAAGAAGGCCCGGCAGGAGTGCCGTCCCGCCGGGCCAGTGACCAACCCCCTACCAAGAAGGAAGATCATGCCCAAGTCTAGCGCATGGGCCACGGTCGACGCTGACCAGCACGTCGCCGTCGGCCGCCCACACGCCGCCCACGGCGTCACCATCACCCCACTGGCCGAGCCCGGCAAGCCCACCACCTTCGCCGTCGAGGCCACCACACCCGACACGCCCCTCACCCGCAACGGCCTGCGCGACCTCATCGCCGCCATCGTCGACGCCTCCCAGGTCGAGGACCCCGAATGGGGTGACCTGAAGTGCGCGTGAACCGCTACGACATCGCCGCCTGGGTCGCCGGAGCCATCGGCATCATCGCCGCCATCTCCACCGCCTGGATCGGCCAGCACATGCTCATCTGGTCCGGATTCGCCGCCGTCGTCCTCGTCATCTGCACCGCCCTCGCCGAGAAGGAGGGTCACCGATGAGCATGAAGCTGTCATTCCGTGACTACTACGCCACCGTCGGCGACATCATCGCCCGCGACATCATCCCCCTGGACACCGAGTACCGGCACGACCGCGTGCACCCCGGCTACCTGGCGTTCCGGTCCCAGCAGGACCTCATGGGCGCGGCCCGCGTCATCGGCGGGGAAGACCTCGCTGAGAAGGTGCAGGACCAGTGGCCCCAGGAGTGGAAGGTCGTCCAGCACGGCGGATGGATGCTGTGCTGGCGGGAGGTGGCCCAGCGATGAGCCGCATCGTCTACGTCCAGTCCACGGCTCACCCGGGCGCGTCCTCGTGGCCCGTCGGCCAGGCCGGCCTCAAGGTCGGTGACCGGCTCGCCGTCCAGCACGGTGACCGCATCGTCGTGGTCTCTGCCGGCCTGTACATGCTGCGTGACCTCCTCGACAACGAGGGCCAGGAGGCCCTGGAGGAGTGGGACACCAGCGACCGCGCCTGCGCGGCGTGCGCCGCCGACGAGGGCTCCCCGGCGCACAAGGCGCTCGAGGAGGACACCGCCAAGCAGGCCAGGCGCCTTCTCACCCTGTTCGCGGAAGGGGAGCCCGCCTGCCAGGTGATCGCCCCCATGCAGGAGCGTGAGCGCGCCATGGCCCGCATGATCAACGCCCAGGCCCGCATGCTCAACGCCCAGGCTGCCGCATGATCCGCGTCATCACCACCCGCGTGCAGGCGTCCATGTCCTGCGACCACCCAGGATGCAGCAACACCATCCGCCTCCCCGAGAGGACCCCAGACCTGGACCGGGACGTCGCCGACATCCAGGCGTTCCACACCACCGCCAAGCTCCTCGGCTGGACCGTCGAGGACGACGACTGGAACAGCCCCGTCTTCTGCCCCAACCACACCCCTACCACTACCAAGGAGAACCAATGAGAATCCCCAGCATCCTCCCCCGCCGGCAAGTAGAGACCAGCGGCGTCTACTACGTACCCGACCAGGACGACATCGACGAGCTCCAGGCCGAGAACGAGAGCCTGCGCAAGCGCCTGCTGAACGCTCACGACCGCGCCAACGAGCTCGAAGACGCCCGAGACGCTGAGGTGGGCAAGAACGTAGCGATACTCGACATCGTCGTGGACCTCACCGCCGACATGGGTATCACCCTGGGGACCCGCCACCTCGACGCCCTCCCCGTCGGTGCCGTGATCCGCACAGACAGCGACCAGGCGTGGACACGCATCGGCGTCGACACCGTCAGCGGCCACTCCCTGTGGCTCACACCCACCGAGGACGAGGCATTCACCAGCGAGCAGATCGATGCGGTGTTCGCGATCGTCTCACTCGCCTGGGTACCTGGAGCGAAGGAGAGCAACTGATGAGCGCCCACTACCGGTCCTACGACGACGACGGCAACCCGATCGACGTCTACGAGTTCCACCTGGTGCCCGGCTGGGGCCCCATCGCCTGGCTCCGCATGCGCCGCCTCCTCAAGGAGGGGTGGGAGTACGCGGGGAAGATGAACGTCGGTCTCCTCCGCACGGCCTACTTCGTGAACCGCCCCCTCGGAGAGGGTGACCAGGCGTGAAACAGCGCATCGACTGGTCCAAGCCCCAGCACTGCCGGGTGTGCCTGCGTCCCATGCGGAACCGCCGCGTCCGCAGCGCTGACGCCCCTGGGACTGTCGCACTGTGGTCGGACGGGGCGTGCGAGATGTGCGCGAAGCGGATGCAGCCCTCAGGCCCTCGCCGGTCCCCGACCGTCCGTGAACTGGCGGCCGCCGGCCACCCCTGCATCTCACCCGCCCCCATGCCATCCCGAGTGAGGAGCTACCCGCTATGAGCGAGCCAACGCAGAACGCCCTGGTCGTCAGGGAGGACTCGATGGCCCCGGCCGCCGTGCAGGCCCGCATCGCCTACGCCAAGAGCCTCGCCGCGTCGAGCCTCCTGCCCGACGCCTACCGGCAGCAGCCGGCCAACGTCCTACTAGCCATCGAGTACGGGCAGGCCCTCGGCATCAAGCCCATCGCGGCCCTGAACGGCATCAACGTCATCAAGGGCAAGCCCACCATGAGCGCCGACCTCATGGCGTCCGTGGTCAGGAAAGCCGGCCACAAGCTCCGCATCAGGCAGGAGGGCATGAGCGTTCACGCCCAGCTGGTCCGCGCCGACGACCCGGAGTTCACCTATGAGGTCGTGTGGGACGAGGCGCGGGCGCGCCGAGCCCAGTTGTGGGGCCAGCGCGGCCCGTGGTCCCTGTACCCCGAGCAGATGCTCCGGTCTCGGGCGATCACGGAGGTGTGCCGTCAGGGCGCGTCGGATTGCCTGTACGGGGTCATCTACGCCCCTGAGGAGATGACCGCGGAGGAGCACGGCCCCGGCGTGGAGGACTACCTGGGGCCTGACGACACGGTCGCCCGGCTCAGGCAGGAGTGCGAGGACCTGGTGCACAGGTTCGTCAGGAAGTTCGGGGGAGACCCCGAGCAGATCGCCCAGGAGTGGATGGATCAGGGTGGCACCGCTGACCCGCCGGCACTCACCGCGTGGCTGACCGCCCGCATCCCACAACCACAACCCCAACCCCAACCGCAGGAGCCCGTCGACGACGAGGTCGTCGAGGGCGAGATCATCGAAGAGGAGAACACCAATGACTGACACCCCCAAGTACGGGCAGAAGGAGGCCCTTGCTCGGGCTGCTGTCGCCCAGTGGCTCGGTAAGGAGTCCAAGACGGCCATGACCGACGCAAAGGCGTCGATCCTGGGGCACATGGGTCCCGGCGACAAGCTGCACGCCCGTATCGGTGACCTCGACGTCGGCACCGTGTCGGTGACAGACCCGAAGCCCCGTGAGGTCCTGGAGATCACCGACGAGAAGGCGTTCACCGCCTGGGTCAAGGCGAACCACCCTGACGCGATCACCGAGACGGTCGCCCCGTGGTTCTCCGCCCCCGCGAACCTGGGTGCGTTCATCTCCCACACCGGTGAGATGCCCGACGGCGTCGCGATCACCGAGCGTGTCGGTTCCCCGACGGTGCAGGTGCGCCTGTCGGAGGGGCAGACCGCGAACCTTGTGGGCCTGGCCGCCGGGTCCGCCATTGCCGCTTACATCACCACCGGAGAGCCTGAGGAGGCCACCAAATGAGCAACAAGATCACTGTCGAGATCATCCCCGCGACACAGCTTGAGGAGGGCGACATCCTCCTGCGTGATGGTGGCGACACCGTAACGGTGAGTGAGATCCTCATACGAGGCACCAATCACGTGAGTTTCCGGGATGAGGACGGGGGACCGCTCCCCTTCTACGCGTCCCGCGATGTCTTTCGTGTCGTGCCCGAGCAGCAGGAGGAGCCCGCTGAGGAGGAGCCGGTGTGGCCTGACGCCGACTTCATCCGCATCATCCGCGGCACGGAGGACGGCGACCGCATCGACGGCTCCCTAGCGTTCAGGATCAACAGCCTGTGTCGCTTCAGCCTCCTCGACGGCCCCAAGGCCGGTTCCTGCGTGCTCCCCGCCTACGACGGTGACGCGATCTTCGAGTGGGAGGAGCTCGTGCCGGTCACCAAGTCCGCCATCCTCACCGACCTCGGTACCCCCACGGAGGACGACGAGCCCGAGAACGACACCGACGACGTCGACGACGAGGAGACCGAGGACGAGGACGAGGACGACGGGACCTGCCCGTTCTGCACCTTCATGCGGCTCATCTCCTCCGCAGCCACCGGCAAGGACAAGGAGGGCGAGGAGTGAGCGCCACCTACCTCGTTGAGGTCATCGACTTCGACGACCTCCGCCCAGGTGACCGCGTCCTCTACCAGGGCGCCCCAGTCACCATCGCCGCCGTCGGCGTGAACACGGTCCTACGATCCATCGTCGAGGCCACCTACACCACCAGCGACGGCATGGTCGGGTCCATCCCGAAGCTGCTGTGCCCGCCCCTGTGCCGCATCGTCCCCGACACGCCAGCCGCCCTGGAGGTCGCGTGAGCACCATCATCCTCACCGCCCTCTCATTCATCATCAGCCGCCGACGGAAAGGAGACAGGCCATGACCAGGCCCGATGCCAGCCTCACGGTCACCGGGTACGCCTCCCGTGACCCCGAGCTGCGGTTCACGCCGTCAGGCACGGCCGTCGCCAACGTCGACGTGCCCTGGACGCCGCGCCGCTTCAACCGGAACACCAACCAGTGGGAGGACGCCGGCGACACCCTGTGGGTGCAGGTGTCCGTGTGGGGCGACGAGGCCGAGGCGTTCGCCGAGAACGTCTTCAAGGGGACGCTCCTGACGGTGACCGGCCGGCCCCGCCTGTCCGTGTACACCGGCCGGGACGGGACACCCCGGGCATCCCTGGGGCTCTCCGCTGACGCTTGGGGCTTGTGCCCGAAGACCCCACGCAGCAACGGCCAGGCGCAGCAGGGCGGAGCGTTCGACTACGCCCAGCGGTCCGGCTACAACGCCCCGGCCGGCGGTTCCGCCGACGACCCATGGGCCACCGGAGGCCAGTTCAAGGACGAGCCCCCGTTCTAACCACACCACGGGGAGGCCCCAGCCCTGGGGCCTCCCCACCAACCCCCTACCAAAACCGGAAGGAAGACCATGAAACTCCGTAACCTCGCCGTCGTCGTTGTCGCTGCCGCGGCCCTCACCCTGGCCGGCTGCTCGGCCGCCGACACGGCATCCTGGAACATCAGCCAGGACTCCGACAACTTCAAGGTGACCCGCCGCGTGACGTTCGTCAACGGCATCACCGACAAGTACCTGTTGACCATCGAGGGCCTGTGCTCCATCAAGGACTCCAAGGAGGACAACTCCAAGGGGCAGCTCGAGGTCACCTGCAAGGTCGGTGACAACACCTACAAGAAGCACTTCCTGGGCCTGTCGGACAACGTCACCTACGTGGTTGAGCAGACCGAGGCGTCCAAGACCGACCCCTACCACTACAAGGTGGTGTACCGGCCTGAGACGCTGGTCCCGGACATTGACATCAAGACCAGCGGCAAGGAGGGCTGACCGTGAATCCAGATCAGTCGTTCGGTCAGCGGTTCAGCACCGCTATCGCTTACGTCATCATCGCCGCTACCGGGTTCGCCGTGTTCTCCCTCATCGTGTGGGGAATCGTGGCGATCTGGGACAAGATCGTAGGAGCCATGTCATGACCAACTGCCCATTCACCGCTGAGGCGGCGCTCTACATGGAGCGCAGTGCCGACTGGGAGCCCGTCTCCCCACTCACCACCATCGGGCTGTGGAGCAATGACCTCAGTGCGATAAGCGACGCTATCGTCCGGCTGGGCGAGCTCGGTGAGGATGACGATCGCCGGCTTGTCGTTGCCCGGCGGATCAGGCGTCACCTCGTCGCGGTAGGCACTAACGCGACGTGCTTCCTTCGCGACCTGGGCGTCGAGGATCCGGCGGCCGCGTTCGTCGCCGAATGGGAGCGGGCCGCCGTCAAGCACCCGGGCATGACGTTGGATTGCGACGGGCCGACGGATGAGCTGCGGTTCTACGCCCTCGCTGAGGAGGTGGGGGAGGTTGCCGCCAGCCTCACCTACGACAACGCGCAGGGGACCGGCCATAACGCTGACACCATCGCCGAAGTCACCCAGGTAGGTGCCCTCGCCCTCGCCTGGATCACCCGCTACCAGGACGGAGAGAACCGATGAGCCGCCCAAACCTAGAAGAGATTTACGGGAGACTCGAGACCCTTAAACGCGCGGGGAGCACCCTCTACAGAGACGACCTCGAGGCCCTCCTCCCCTACATCGCCGAGCTCGAAGCGGAACGCAAGGAACTTCAAGAGCGCGTCAAGGAGTTGGAGGTCTACGAGGAGCAGGAGATGATCGGCGACCCGGCCGGGCTGGGCGGCCCAAGCATTAGTTCCTCACTCAGGGATCGGAACGCAGCCCAGGCTGACGCCGATAACCTTCGCCGGGAACTCAAACAGGCAGAATCCCGCATTCACAAACTCGAAATGGACATCCGATCGCACAAGCGCACATGCCCCATGTTCCAGTGACCCCTAAGGAGAAATGAAATGACTACCCCAGCCACCCGGCACCCCTGGTTTTGGAACACCAAGGACATCCGTAACGCACTGAACGCCTACCGAGACGGAAAAGGCTACGGAGGAGTAAACACCGGAGACCCAGAAGCCATGGCCGATGACATCGAGGACCTCCTGGATCACGCCGACGAGTGTCGGGACAGGATCGCCGACCTCAAAGACACGATTTCCACTCTCCGGGAAGAGAACTACCACCTCAACTCCACGATCAGAATGCTGGAGGAGAGATGAGCGTCCCAGCCACGATTGTCGACAAGCTGAGGAACTATGAATACGAGAAGCGCGGCTGCGGGGATGTAGTTGGAGACATCTACGCGCTCATCCACCACATCGCCGCCCTCGAAGAGGAAATCGACAACCTACGGGTCGAGGCTCGCGAGAAGAACGCGTGGGAGGGCCGCTATAACGCGCTCCTCGAAGAGGCTGAGGCCAGCCGCCCGCCCGAGATCGACGACGACGGGCACGACCTCCCACAAGGGTCGATCGCTATCGACACAGACGGACTCCCCTGGGGGAGGACACTGTGGGGGTGGAGCATCCTGCGACCGGATTTCCGCAGCAGAACGAAACTACTCGCCCCAGAGAACGGTCCCTACACCATCGTCTACACCCCTACCCCTAAGGAGAACACCAATGACTGAAGACACCGTCGGCTTCCTGTGCCGTGAGAACTCGGACCTCCGCCTGGAGGTCGAGCACCTACGAGAGAAGACCGAGCGCATGGGGCAGGAACTTGCCGTCCTGCGTGAGCGCGACTTCCTCGGCCGGCTCCTCGAAGAGCGGCACACGGCCAAACGAACAACCCTCCTCCCCTACCTCAAGCAAATGGTCGCCGACATCAGCGATGACCAGATCATTGAGGAGGCGAAGTCCGGCCACACTGGCCGTATCCGCACCATCCGCAGCGTCGCCATCGAACTGCTCTGCCAGTTGCAGGAGCTCTGCGATGAGCTTCAGCGGACGCGTGATCTTGTCCCGGAAACCATCGACGGCGGGGAGGACTCACGAGACGCGACTGAGGGGACGACAGTCGTCGACCCTGACGGGGAGCCTTGGGTGTTCGATGATGGCGGTTGGGTGCGCCTGTACCCATACTGCGAGGAACTGCGACACGAGGAGCTACAGGAGCAATACGGCCCTTACACCATCGCCTATACCCCCAAGGAGAACACCAATGAGTGACGAACTGACCACGAAGCAGCTCATCGAGGACACCGAGTCCGCTATCGTCGACTGGGAGGAGGGGGGAGGCTACCGCGGCGAATACGACTTCGACGCAGAACGCGCCCTGGTCAACGACCTGCGCACCCTCCTCGAAATCGCCAAGACAGCCCTAGAGCCGAACATGACTGTCCGATGCCCGAGCAGCATCACCCACCCTGGAGCGACGATGCGCCTCAAGGCGGATCACGTCTACATCCATGTCTTCGATGACCAGTTTGCCGTGACGTTCGGCCCATCCGGCCCTCAGGACATGACAGTCGAGACGACCGGCCAGGTGATGTTCGGCCTGCGGGCACTGCCGGGTGACGGCGATATCGTGGAGGGCGCCCGATGAGCACCGTTGACCGTACTGCCAACCCCTACGAGATCGGCGTCGCCTACGTCGACGGCAAACCCCTCGAGCCTCTCGGCAAGGTCATCCGCTCCGACTTCGTCAAGGAGCCCGACTACACAGGCCCATCCCGGGCCATCATGGAGAGGCTCTTCGAAGAGGACAGGCTTACGCTCTCCGCCCTGTCCTACTGCGAGGGCGGCTACGAGATCACCCGCTCCTACGACCACGAGCGCAACCTCGTAGCCATCACCATCGCCCCGTGTAGCAGGTGTCACCCGTGAACGCCCGCCGGGACGTCGCCGATACAACGGCAGACGATATCGCCGATGCCCTGAACATCCTCGCTGCCACCTGCACCTCAGGGAACTGCGTCTACCGGGTGAACGACCTGGAGGTCCGGTCCTCACGGGATTTCTTCACCGGAAGGGTGGACATGACCATCCGGGCGAGGTTCCTCCCAGGTCCGGCCATGGATCACCTGTCTGCGGGTCGCCTATGACCGGTGACAGTGGGCCGCTGGTGGACACGCAGGCCGCGATCCTCGCCGCCGGGGTCTCCAAGCGCACCCTGCACCGCAGGGTCGCCGCCGGGGCACTCAAGCCCGCCGGCCGGGACCGAAGAGGCCGCACCCTCTACCGGCTCAGCGACGTCCTCGCGACACTCCCCAACACCAGTGGACAAACACTGGACACCAGTGGCACACTTAGGGCCAGTGGGACACCCCTACCCGACGCAGGGTAGGATGCCGCCACTCTCCTAACAGGGTGTGAGCCCAATGGTTATGGGGATTCTAGGGGATTGAAGGGCCCCCACCAGATTTCTGGTGGGGGCCCTTTCCTGTATAGGGGGTGCGCCGCATGTCCAGTGGACTCCGCCGAGACAGCCGCGTCTGGCGCACCCTCGCAGCGCAGGTCCGCGCCCGCGACAAGGCCGCCGGCACCCCCTGCCGCATCTGCGGGCAACCCATCAAATGGGACGCCCACGACCCCAACGCCGACGACGCCCCCAGCGTCGACCACATCCGCTCATGGCGAGACCACCCCGACCTGAGGCTCGACCCCACCAACCTCGCCACCGTCCACCAAGCCTGCAACCGCGCCAAAGGCGCCCGCCCCCAAGCGCTCCCCAGCATCGGCAACCAATCCCGCCAATGGGGCCGCCCCCGCACCTGAGGAGCAACCGTGGCTCACCCCGCCGACACCTCCATCCTCGAGACCGTCGATGACGCGCTGCGCGCCGCCGACTGGATCACCCCCGCCGACCAGCCCACCGTCGAGCTCCTGCGTCGTCTCGCCAACCGGCTCGACGACCCCGACTTCCCCACCATCGAAGGCCGCTTCGACAACGTCTCAGAGTCGTTGTTTCTCAAGACCGCCGCCGCCCTCGGCCTCACCCCCGAGATGAGGGCCGCCTGGGCGAAGAAGGAGAAGAAGGTCGATGGTGGCAGGCTCGAAACGCTCAGGAAGGGCACGGCCGGCCTACGGGCCGTCTGACGCCGGCGAGTTCTTCGATCGGTGGATGGCCGACGCGGAACGGGACTGCCCGCTCCGTGACCCCGACGCGCCCCGCTACGGGCACAGCACGCCCCGCATCCACACGCCGCCGCTGCGGGACCTGACCCCCGACACGAGTGCTGGCTACTCGTGCATCGAGTTCTCCCACGACGTGCTCGGCATCCCGCTGCTCCCGTGGCAGCAGGAAACCCTCATCCGGGCGCTCGAGCTCAACCGGGCCGGGACGCGCTTCCGGTTCAGGACCGTGGTCCTCCTGGTCGCACGCCAGAACGGCAAATCCACGCTCGCGCAGGCCCTCTGCCTGTGGGCCATGTACGTCCTGGGCGTGAAGATGACGCTGGGCACCGCCCAGGACCTCGACATCGCCGAGGAACTGTGGAGCGGCTGCGTCGACATCGCCGAGTCCGTGCCCGAACTGGCCGCCACCATCAAGAACGTCAACAAGGTCAACGGCAAGAAATCCCTCGACCTTCAGACCGGTGAGCGGTACAAGGTCAAGGCCAGCAACCGTAAGGCCGGGCGTGGCCTGTCCGCTGACCTGATCGTCCTCGACGAGCTGCGTGAGCACACGAACTGGGACTCGTGGGGCGCGGTCACCAAGACGATGATGGCGCGGCCCAAGGCGCAGACCTGGTGCCTGTCCAACGCCGGTGATGACGCGTCCGTCGTGCTGATGAGCCTTCGGAAAAAGGCGCACCTGGCACTCGGTGACCCTGACGGCATCAACGCTGACGACACGGACCTGACCGCCTCCGGCGGTGACTCCCTGTGCCTGATCGAGTACTCGGCCGCGCCGGGGCGGGCCACCACGGACCGTGACGGTTGGGCCGAGTCGAATCCGTCGCTCGGGTACACGGTCGAGGAGGCGTCCCTGGAGGCCGCTGAGGCCACCGACCCGGAGCCCGTGTTCCGCACCGAGTGCATGTGCCAGTGGGTCTCCGTCATGGCCGTGGGGCCGTTCCCTGAGGGCGCTTGGGAGGCGTGCACCGACCCGCGGGGCATCATCCCCGATGACGCCCCGATCTCCTACGCCGTGGACGTCTCGTGGGACCGTGGCGCGGCCTACGTGGCCGCCTGTGGCCCCCAGGCCAGTGGCCGGCTCCAGGTGGAGATCGTGGCCGCGCGCCCCGGCCAGGGGTGGGCCGAGTGGCTGCCCGAGTGGTTCCGGGGGTTCGTGGACGCCGACAACCCCGCCCGCGTCGTCGTCCAAGGCAAAGCCTGCCCCGCCGCGATCCTCGTCGACACGCTCGCCGAGGTCGAGGGGCTGACCGTCGTGCCCTGGGTGGGCGGTGACCTGGGGATCGGGTGCGGTCTCATCTACGACCAGGTCGCGGCCGCCGCCCCGGACTCCACGTCCAGCCTGAAGCCCCTCGCACACCGGGGCCAGGAGGCCCTGAACCTAGCGTCCCACACGGCCGCTCAACGCTTCTACGGGGATGGCTGGTACTGGGACCGCAAGAACTCCCCCCAGGATGCCGCACCCCTGATTGCTGCGACTGAGGCCCTGTGGGACCAGATCACCAACGCTCCCGAGGAGCCCGCCACGTCGATCTATGAGGCGGGCCCGCTACCGCTCGTCTGAAGGGGATGAATGCTCGTGCGCCGAGACAAGACGCTCACCCGCCTCACCGGCGCTAAGGTCCTCGTCCCCGTCGACGGGGAGACCGTGCGCGGCACCCTCGCCGCCGTCACCCCGGCCTGGGTGACCCTCACCGACTGTCAGGCCGAAGACGGCACCACCATCGAGGGTGACCTCATGGTCGCCCTGCCCCTGCCCTGGGTGCAGGTGATCCGATGACGACGCGTTTCCAGACTCTCGACGCCCTGGCCGCCAACCACGCCGGGAACACGATCCTCGACGTCGTCGACCCAGGTATCCCCCTCGTCGACTACGACGCCTCGGACCGGGACGCCGCCTCCGTCGCCGCCGCCTGGCGCACACAGCCGGCCATCCGCAAGGTCACCTCGTTCATCGCCGCCAACATCGCCTCCATCCCGCTGCACGTCTACGAGCGTGTCTCCGACTCTGACCGCAAGCGCGTCACCACGGGCGCCCTGGCGCAGGTGATCGGGGCGCCCAGCCCCGCGATGGGCACCTACCGGTTCTGGGAGCGCGTCATCCTCGACGGGCTCCTCTACGACCGGCGCGCCGTGATGATCGTCGACGACGGCGACCGCACCGAGCTCGTGCGCATCCCGCCCCGCAGGTTCCGCATCGTGTCGGACGGCCTGGACCGGGTCAAGGCCGTGCGCATCACCACCGGTGACGGGCAGGTCAAGGACATGGACCCCTCCGGGTTCCTCCTCGACGTCGGCTACTCCCAGTCAAACGGTAAGGGCCTGTCCCCCATCACGACGCTGGCTGCCCTGCTGCGTGAGGCCGCCGAGGCCGTCGAGTACCGGCGCGCCGTCATGCGCAACACCGCACGCCACACGGGGTGGATCAGCCGCCCCACCGAGTGGCCGAACCGGGACGCCCGGAACAACTTCCTCGAGTCGATGCGGGCGTTCCGCGCCGGCGGCGGCCGCGAAGGCGGTGACCTCCTCCTCGATGAGGGCATGGAGTGGCACGACCGCTCCTACAAGCCCACCGACATCGACGACCTGGACGCCCGCACCCTGACCAACATCGAGGTTGCGGGCGCCTACCACATCGCCCCCGAACTGCTCGGTGACCGTCAGGGCAACTATTCGAATATGGAGTCGATGAGGGAGTCCTTGTACCGGGACAACCTTGGCCCCTACATCCGGGCGTGGGAAGAGATGTGCGCCCCGCTGGCTGACCGGCTCAGTGACGGGCGGGCTCTCTACGTCGAGGCGCACCTCGACGCGAAACTGCGGGGCTCCTTCGAGGAGGCCGCGGCCGTGTTGCAGACGTCGACGGGTGCCCCGTGGATGACTCGCAACGAGGCCCGCGCTCGCCTGAACCTGCCGGCCGTTGACGGTGGGGACGAGCTCATCACCCCGCTGAACGTGCTGGTGGGTGGTCAGGCGTCCCCGACGGACTCCGGCACCCAGAACGAGGGGCCGGACGCTGACGCCCCTAAGGCGGCCGCCGGCGTGCAGGTGAAGTCCGCGGACCTTGAGGGCGATTGGCCCACCAGGGCCGAGGACGCCCTCAAGCGCCACTACAGCCGTCAGGAGCGGGCCGTCATGTCCGCTCTCGGCGCGAAGGCCGACGGCTGGTGGGACCAGGCCCGGTGGGACCGGGAGCTCGCTGAGGACTTGTACCGGCTCGCTGCCGCGTGCGTCGACCAGATGGGCCGTGAGGCTTGCACCCGCCTCGGGTTCAACCCCGATGAGGACTGGAGCCTGCCGCGCACGCAGGCGTACCTCCAGGCGGTCACGAAGGCCCGCGCCCGGTGGGTGAACGAGGCGACTCGCCGGCAGATCGAGGCCGCTCTCGCTGAGGCCGGCACGGAGGGCGTGCCCGCCGTGTTCGACCGTGCCCGCTCCCAGCGGGCCGCTGCCGGGGCCGGCGCGTTCATCGCGGCCATGGGGTCATTCGCGACGGTCGAGGCCAGCAAGCAGGCCGCCCCCGGCCGGTGCACCAAGACCTGGATCACGGGCCGTAACCCGCGGCCCACGCACCTGGCGATGAACGGGGAGACAACGCCCGCGTGGACGGACTTCTCCAACGGCCTGTCCTGGCCCGGTGACCCGGCCATGGGGCCGGATGAGTCGGCCGGCTGCAACTGCACCGTTTCCGTAGAGATCACGCACTAAGGAGGGCTCCTCGTGGAGTTCAAGACCACCGGCACCCTGAGCCGGAAGACAGACGGCGACGGCGACCATGCCGGGTTCGTCGGGTACGCGTCCACGTGGACGAGGGACCCCGACTCCTACGGCGACGTCGTCGCCAAGGGCGCGTTCACCCGCACCCTCAAGGAGTGGGGGGAGAAGGGCCTGCCCATCCCCGTCCTATGGGGGCACCGCCTCGATGACCCGAAGTACTTCATCGGCGCGGTCAAGACGGCCAAGGAGGACGACCACGGCCTGAAGGTCGACGTCGACCTCGACGCCGACTCCCCCACCGCCGAGCACGTGCGCCGCCTCCTGAAGAGCGGGGCCGTCGCACAGATGTCCTTCGCGTTCGATGTGCGCGACTCCGGCGACATCGAGCTCGACGACGGCCGCAAGGCCCGCGAACTGCGGGACCTGCGCCTCTACGAGGTGAGCGTGGTCCCGATCGGTGCGAATCAGGACACGTCCATCGAGACCGTCAAGGCCCCTTCCGATGGGGGCCTCACCAGCGAGGAGGTCGCCCAGGTGCGGGCGCTCCTCGCCTCCCAGACCGCCCCCGAGGAGGGGGAAGCCGGCAGCAACACCGACGACGACGCCGAGGCCCCTGAGGGGCAAGACGAAGACCCGGTGAAGGCCGCCGCGCGACTCAACACCCAAATCGCAGTCCTCTTCATTGAGGGAGAAAGGAGCGCTGCATGAGCACGCTCATGGAGGCGCGCGCGGTGGCCCTGAAGGCCGCCATGGACGCCCAGAACGCTATGAACGCCGCAGGCGACAACCTCACCTACGAGATGTGCAAGGAGGTGGAGAAGCGCGTCAACGAGGTCAAGGAGATCGACGAGCGTATCGCCGCCTCCAAGTCGGCGCGCGACATGATCGCGTCCCTCGCCGGCAACATCCCGGACGACAACACCTACGAGCCGGGCGAGGAGTCCGGCATGAAGGCCGGCACCTTCGGTGAGCGCTACGTGCGTTCCTCCACCTACAGCGAGTGGGCCAAGGCCCACCCCTCCGGCCTCGGTGAGGGCTCCAACCTGGCCCTTCCGGGCGTGAAGATCGGTGACCTCGAGGAGCTCCTGATCTCCCGTAAGGCCAACGGTCAGGTGCTCGCTACCCCGGTCGCGCACATCGCCCCGATCCGCTACCCGATGGTTGACATGGTCGACCGCCGGCCCCTGACTCTCCTCGACGTCATCGGGCACGGCCAGATGGCCGGCAACTTCGAGTACGTGCAGGTCACTGCCGTGTCGAATAACGCCGCCATCGTCAAGGAGAACACGCAGGACACCGACGCGCTCAAGCCGACGTCGGACATGACGACCGTTGTGGCCGACTGCAAGGCGTACACCTTCGCAGACGGTTACGAGGTCACCAACCAGCTGCTCTCCGACGCCCCGGCGTTCGCCGCCTACATGAACACGGCGGTCCGCTACAACCTGGACACGGTCATCGAGGACAAGGTTCTCAACGGCACCGGCGTCGAGGAGCCCAAGGGCATCCTGAAGACGACCGGTGTGCAGGAGAAGACCTACACGGCCGGGACCGACGTCATGGACCTGGCGAAGGCCGTGCGTGGTGGCCGCACCAAGATCACGAACGTTGGTGGCGTCGCTACCGCCGTGATCCTCCACCCCGAGGACGTCGAGGCCCTCGACCTCATGCAGGACAACGACAAGCGCTTCTACGGCCTCGGCCCGTGGGGCATCGGCCCGCGCACCCTGTGGGGCGCCCCCGTCGTCGAGTCCTCGAAGATCACCAAGGGGAGCGCCCTAATGGGCGACTTCAACCAGGTGCAGCTCCTCGACCGTGAGGGCCTGAGCGTTGTCGCCTTCAACCAGCACAAGGACTACGCGGCTCGTAACCGCGTCTACGTGCGTGCCGAGCTCCGTGCCGGCCTGGTCGTCTGGCGCCCGAACCGCCTGGTCCTGGTGAAGGCCGCCTGATGGGTGTCGACGACGGAATGGTCACCCTCAACGGGGTGCGGTACCGGCTGGATGACGCCATCGCCTGGGGTCTCTACAACCCCGAGACGCAGGGACGTCACGTCGCCCCCGAGGAGGGGGCCACTGAGGGCGAGGAGGGGCCGGAGACGGCCGCCGCCCCCGCCCCGGAGAACAAGGAGACGCAGCCCAAGGCGCGTCCCACCGCGAAGGAGTGAGGACCATGCCTGACGCCCTAGTCACCCCTCAGGCTGTGGCCGAGGCGTCGGGCGGGCAGGTCCCCGAGGGGGACCCGCGGCTCCCAACCCTGATCACCGGGGCCACTGACGCTATCCGCCTGTGGTGCGGCTGGCACGTGGCCCCGGTGATCGAGGAGACCCTGACCCTCGACAGTGAGGGGTCAGCGTCGCTGCGTCTGCCCACGGGCCGGCTGGTGACCGCCACCGGCCTGAAGGTCGACGGCGTACCGGTCCCGGATGACGCCTGGGACTACTCGACGGCCGGCATGATTCGCCTCCGCCGTGGGGCCTTCCCTGACCGGTTCCGGGCCGTGGAGGTCACCATCACGCACGGCTGGCCGCAGGCCCCGTCCCTGGCGGCCGTCATCACCCGCTCGGTCCTGTCCGCGTGCGCCTCCCCCATGGGGGCCACGCGCGAGCAGGCGGGCTCCATCTCAGCGACCTGGGCGCGGGCGGGCATGACCCTGTCCGACACGGACCGCCGCGAGCTCGCCGCCTACCGGCTCCAGCACTGGGCATAGGAGGTCGCCGTGCTTCCGTCATTCGCGAGACAGCGCGTCACCATCGTCACCCCCGGCCAGCGGGAGGAGTGGGGGCAGGTCACCACGGACTGGGGATCGGCGACCACCACGGACGTCACCTGCGTGTGGGAGGCCACCCAGGCTGCCGTCCACGGCGTAGCCACGGGCGACGTCGACGCCGGCCAGCGCACCGTCTACCTCAACCCCGGCACCCGCATCAGCGGGGAGTGCCGGATCCGGTTCCCCGACGACCCCGGCCATGACTGGGTGATCGTCGGCCTGCCGATCCCCAACCAGTCGCCCACCGGGCGCCTGTCACACATCGCCGTCATCACGAAACGCTGGGAGGCCGCCCAATGAGCAAGGTCAAGGTCGTCATGAATCCCGCCGGGGTGCGGGCGCTGCTGAACGCGCCCGGCGTCGTCGCTGACCTCGATGCCCGCGCCGAACGCATCAGGGCGGCCGCCGGCCCCGGATTCTTCGTGCGCCGCCGCGACAAGCGCATCAACCGGTACGCGGCCCAGGTGCGTACCGCCGACGACGAGGGCCGCAGGGCGCAGGCCGAGAGCAACGTCCTCATGAAGGCCCTGGACGCGGGCAGGTGAGCGGCATGGAGCAGCCCGACATCATCGACGGCTTCCGCCGCTACCTCGCTGAACGTCTCGCCGGCGTCCCCGTCTACGGGTTCCTGCCGAGGGACCCTCCCGGCCGGTTCGTCCTCATCGACCGTGTCGGAGGCACCCGTGGCCTGGCCGTGGACGCTCCACGGATCACGGTCGAGGCGTGGGCGCCCACCAAGTCATCCGCGTACGCGCTCTGTCTCGAAGCCAGAGCCGCGATCTTCAATCCGATGCCGCCCCTACCGGGCGGCATTCGTGTCATACGGCGAACCGAGGTCGGTGGCCCCAGCCATGAGCCGCCGACCACCAGCGGGTGGGACCGATACCGCTGGACCGTCGAAATCAGACACCAACTCACCCGCTGAAAGGAAAATCCGTGTCCTACGAGAAGCTCAACGCGATGCAGATCATCACCGCTGGTTCGGATGATGACTGCGTTGCTCTCGCCCCGGCCGGCACCAAGGCCCCCACCACCCTCGCCATCCCCGCCGCCTTCAAGGAGGTCGGTTGGATCGACAAGGACGGCATCGAGTTCACCGCTGACGACTCCGTGGACAAGCGGCGCGCCCACCAGGGCAACCGCGTCTACAAGGTTCAGATGACCGAGTCCGACTCCGGGGTCACATTCACCGCCCTCCAGTCCAACATCGACACGCTCAAGCTCCAGTGGCTCGTGAAGTCGTCCTCGGAGGACTCCGGCGTCATCAAGCACGTCCTGTCCTCGTCCCGGAAGGTCGAGAACGTCGCCATCATCGTCTACGCCGAGGCCAACGGTCACAAGTACCTGTGGCACTGCGAGTCGTTCCAGATCGGTGAGCGTGAGGGATTCAAGCTCGCGAACACCGATGACGTCGCCTACAAGATCACCGGCACGTTCACGGGCGACATCACGATGCTGACTGACGACCCGGCGTTCAAGGCCGCGTGACAAATCTCCTCCTGGTGGGCGACTTGGGTCGGTCCTCGCCCACCAGGAGGCACCCCCGTCTGACCGACCCCACACCTAGGAAGGACCGACCATGAGCAAGAAGAAGAACCGCAACCGCCCGTACCGTCAGACCGCGCCGGGCGCGACCGCGCAGCGCGCCGCTGAGGCCGGCGCGGCTGTCCCCCAGGAC
>ERZ1645004.114-NODE-114-length-18065-cov-2.990283_pt1 | contig 18065 bp, 15 predicted proteins | sample MGYA00579304_ERZ1645004 | MGnify/ENA primary metagenome ERZ1645004 (study PRJEB40715, sample SAMN01906944) | human oral metagenome | study: EMG produced TPA metagenomics assembly of PRJNA78025 data set (Human Oral Subgingival Plaque Microbiome).
ATAGGGCGGATGATCCGCCCTGAAGTGTGTTTTAAATATTACGCATTTTTTGTTGGGTAATCCCACCAAATATCGAATAATTCGCTGATTTCGATTTGTTGCAATTTATTCTCTTCTAACCATTTTTGCACTAATTGGCGATGGCTTTCATCACATTTGCCGATTTTCTCTAAGCAAACTAAGCCTTCCCAATGTAAATAGCCGCTACCTTCATAAGCTAAGCCGTTTGGTTGAATCACTTCAGCAATAAAACGATCAACGGTTTCATCGATAGTTTCGATGCTGGTTCCTTCAGCAAATTGCCAATTCACTAAAAAGCCTAATTCTTGGAATTCTGCTAAGTGAAGTTTTTTACGTTGACGTTGATTACGAGTTTTCATTTTCAATGTTCTCCTATGTTAAGGTAATGGGTATCGTCATCATCTCGATGATTATTTTTTCTTAAAGTATAAATCCCATACGCCGTGACCTAAGCGATGACCGCGCGCCTCAAATTTTGTAAGAGGGCGGAAATCAGGACGTGGAATATAATCTTGTTCGGCTGTATTGATTAAGTTTTCATTCGCTGAAAGGACTTCGAGCATTTGTTCCGCATAGTTTTCCCAATCCGTTGCCATATGAATAAAACCATTTGGTTGTAATTTTTTGACGACTTGCTCCACAAAGTGCGGTTGAACAATGCGGCGTTTATGATGTTTCGCTTTATGCCACGGATCCGGGAAGAAAAGCTGTAAACCGTCCAATTCTCCATCTTTCACACAATCACGTAAAAGTTCAGTAGCATCATGGCAAATCACGCGAAGGTTTCTCACGCCTTTTTCTATTGCATAAGCAATACAGGCTCCCACACCAGGCGTGTGCACTTCAATACCGAGATAATTTTTATCAGGATTCGCTTCCGCCATATCTACTAAAGATTTACCCATCCCGAATCCAATTTCTAATATAACGGGATTGGTATTGCCATAAATCGCGGCAAAATCAAACGGGGCGTTTTGATAATCTAATCCAAGATCAGCCCAGTGATCGTTCATCATGTTTTTTTGAAAATCACTTAAGCGCCCCGTCCGCAACACAAAGCTACGAACTTTACGTTTATAACGACCATCTTCTGTAAATTCAGCCGTTTCAACGGTTTTACGTTTTTGATCAGCAAAGGTTTTTTGCTCTTCTGTCATGGTATTTATTCGCTCAATTAAAATTGGCGGCGATTATACACTAAAAGGCAAGGTTGTGGGATTTTTCCACCTAATTCCCGTATAATAGCGAAAATTTTTAATTGTTTTTTGTTATGAATATTGTCCGAGTTGCATTAGCCGTACCGCTCCCCCGATTTTTTGATTATCTCTATTCGCCCGACTTAACGCCAATCGTTGGTGGACGAGTGTTGGTGCCTTTTGGTTCGCAAAAACGAGTCGGGATCGTGGTGGATTTGCCCGCTTCTTCGGATGTAGCAAAAGAGAAGTTAAAACCGATTATTGATGTACTTGATGCAGAATCACTTTTTAATTCCACAACGTGGGATTGGTTAGCTTGGTCGGCTAATTATTATCGTGCAGCATTAGGCGATGTGTTGTTTCAAGCGTTGCCAGTCAAACTTCGCAATGGAGAAAGTGCGGTTAAAAATGACCGCACTTTTTGGCGTATTACGGATCTTGGAAAACAAGCGTTAGAATCGGGTGAATTAAAACGCGCTAAAAAACAAATTGAAGCCTTAAATTTATTGCTAATGCAAGATCTAGAAAAAGGTAATAATGAGATCAGTTCCGCAATTTGGTCAGCCCTTAAAGGCAAAGATTATGTGGAAGAGATTATTGTGCCTACTGAACAAAAAAGTTGGCAACAAGCTCTAGGGGATAATCCTTTAGTTAATCTTGATAACCGATTGACTTTAAATAAACAACAGGCCCTTGCATTTAGCCAGTTGCTTTTCCAAGAAGGCTTTAATGTGTGGTTGTTAGAGGGGGTGACCGGTTCAGGTAAGACTGAAATCTATCTGCAATACATTGAAGAAGTCTTAAAAAAAGGCAAACAGGTTTTAGTGCTTGTTCCTGAAATTGGGCTTACCCCTCAAACCGTCAGACGGTTCCAAGCACGTTTTAATGTGGAAATTGATGTATTGCATTCCAACTTGAATGATACACAACGTTTAAATGTCTGGGAGCGTGCAAGAACGGGACAGAGTGCGATCGTGATTGGCACGAGATCGGCGCTTTTTACCCAGTTTTCAAATTTAGGCTTAATCATTTTAGATGAAGAACATGACGGCTCGTTTAAACAACAAGATGGTTGGCGTTATCATGCACGAGATTTAGGCATTGTTTTAGCGCAAAAGCTTAATATTCCTATTTTATTAGGTTCTGCTACACCAAGTTTGGAAAGTGTTAATAATGTACAAAATGGTAAATACCGTCATTTGGTCTTATCAAAAAGAGCCGGAAATGCGACTGCACTTCGTCAATTTGTGATTGATTTAAAACATCAACGAATTCAAAACGGCTTATCCGAACCGCTATTGCAACGTATGCAAGAACACTTAGAAAAAGGTAATCAAGTGTTGTTGTTCCTTAATCGACGTGGATTCGCCCCCGTGTTGTTATGTCATGAATGTGGATGGATTGATGAATGTCATCATTGTGAAAAGCCTTATACCTATCACCAACACCAGCGCGTTTTACGCTGCCATCATTGTGGTGCGCAAAAAACAGTACCGATTCAATGCGGTCATTGTGGCTCAACGCATTTAGTCACAACGGGTTTAGGTACAGAACAGTTAGAAGAAACCTTAAAAGCACGTTTCCCACAATATAATATTGCTCGTATTGATCGTGATAGCACCGCGCGAAAAGGTAAGCTTGAAGGTTATTTAGAGGATATTCAGCAAGGTAAAAGCCAGATTTTAATTGGTACCCAAATGTTAGCTAAAGGACACCATTTTCCGAATGTCACTTTGGTTGCTTTAGTGAATGTAGATAATGCCTTGTTTTCTCTTGATTTCAGAGCCGAAGAACGTTTGGCGCAGCTTTATGTGCAGGTTGCAGGACGTTCAGGCAGAGCAGAAAAACAGGGGGAAGTGGTTTTGCAGACGCATTATCCGGATCACCCGTTATTAACCACATTACTTGAAAAAGGTTATCAAGCCTTTGCAGAAGAAACCTTGAAGCTACGTCATAATATGGGCTTGCCTCCATTTAGTTTCCAAGCATTGTTTAAAGCACAATGTCGTCATTCTGAAGAGGCGGAAAATGCATTGTCGCAATTGGCCTCTTTCTTCTATGAACAAAAAATTGAAGGTTTGCAAGTGTTGGGTCCAATTCCTGCTCCGTTCAGCAAAAAAGCAGGGCAGTATCGTTGGCAGTTATTATTACAACATGCCTCTCGGAAACAATTACAGACAGCATTGAGTCGATATTCACCAGAGCTGATAAAGTCTTCTCAAGTGCGGTTGATTTTAGACGTAGATCCATTGGATTTGAGTTAGCAAAAATTCCCTAGAAAAATGCACGACTTTTCAGTAGAATTAAGAGTTTTGTATACTCAAAGTTTAAGTTTAATTTATCGAATATTTTAGGATTTTATCGTGGCTCATCGAGATTTTGCCGGTCGAAGCGGCTCAAAGAATAAAAAGAAAGCAAAGAAAAGTTTTAATCGTAATACCTTAATTGGTCTTGCATTGGTCGTGGTATTGGGATTTGGTTTAGGGCTTTACTTCTTAAAAAACAAAACACCTGAACCTGTAGTTGCGACGACGGTCCAACCAGAAAAAACACAACCGAAAAGTGTGTTGCCAAATCGTCCTGAAGAAGTGTGGCACTACATTAAAGAATTAGAAACCCGCACAGTGCCAGTGGACAATAATCCCTCTTCTGTTGAAAAAAATATGCGTTTGACGGAAGAACAACGTCAAGTGCTGATTCAGATGGAAAAAGAGCAAAAAGCAGCAGAAGAAGCGAAAAAATTAGAAGCTCAACGTAAAGAGCAAGAAGCAACAAATGCGGAAAAAGAAGCTGCTCAAGCACAGCAAACTCAATCATCACAGATTACTCAAGTTCAGCAGGCACAGCAAGCAGCAAAACCAGAAGCGAAAAAGCCTGAGCCAGTTAAAAAGCCTGAACCGCCGAAAAAAGCGGAAGTAGTAAAAGCTGAACCGGTAAAAACAGAACCGGCTAAAACGGAGCAACCGAAAAAAGCAGAACCAAAACCTGCTGAACAGCAAGTACAGGCTGGCGGTAAAAAATTTGGTTTACAATGTGGTGCCTTTAAAAATCGTGCACAAGCAGAAAGTTTACAAGGTCGCCTTGCGATGGCGGGTGTGAATGCACAAATTGCGACAAGTGAAGAATGGAACCGAGTACGTGTGGGACCATTTGGTAGTCGAGATGCCGCAACAGCTGCACAAGATAAAGCAAAATCTGTGGCAAGCTGTGTGGTGATTGGAATGTAATTAAGAATTTAAAAGTGCGGTTAAAAATAACCGCACTTTTTTTATATTTTTCCTTGCCAAAAAACGAAAAATCAATAAAATGAACGTTCATTCATTTTTTAATGTTTGTCTTAAATGACCTTTTTCATATATAATCCGAAGAATTTAATTTTTTATTATGCGACAAGTAAAAGCCTCTAAAACGAAGCTTGATATCAGCGAGCAGATCTTTGATGCTACAGATCGTCTTATGGCAAAAGAAGGATTACATCATCTTTCTATGCATAAGTTAGCCAAGGAGGCTGGCATCGCAGCTAGCACGATTTACCTTTATTTTAAGAGTAAAGACGAGTTACTAGTTCAATTTGCTCGTCGAGTATTCAATAAGTTTGTTGTAGCGATTGAAGAAGGCTTTGATGAACACCAATCCTTTTTCGAACAATATAAAAAAATGTGGTGGAATATTTGGCATTTTCTTCAAGAAAATCCAACAATTTTGTCAAATATGAACCAATATCAATCTTTGCCAGAATTTATTGAGATCTGTAAAGAGATGGAACATTCATGCTGGGATCAGTTTTGTATAAAGGGACAAGCAGCAAATGTGTTAGCTGATTTAGATCCTCATATGTTATTTTTGCTGAGTCTTAAAACGGCAATCGTTTTAGCCTCAGATATCAAGTTTCTCGGTACGGCAGTAACCGATGTAATGTTAGAATCTGTCATTGAACGCTCTTGGCGTGCAATTCAGAAGTAGTAATCTTATTGTCTTAATGGAGTTTTCCAAATGAGTATAACTCAAACTAATAAACCAAAGCGCTCTCACGTTTTCTTTTTGAAATTAGCGTTAGGTATATTTGTATTAATTTTTGCTGCAATGATTTTTCTAAATCATATGAAGGCAAAAGGCATTGCTGATTTCTTAGCAAATAAACCTGAAACAGCTTCTCCAGTAACTGCAATGACCGTGACGGCTTCAGAATGGACACCAATCATTGAAACAACAGGTCTTGTTCGTCCAAATCAAGGGGCGATGTTAAGTGCACAAAGCGCTGGAACCGTGTCTAAAGTGCTCGTGCAAAATGGTCAGAGCGTGAAAAAAGGGGATTTGTTAGTTGAGTTAGATAGTTCCGTTGAGCGTGCAAGTTTACAAGCTGCACAAGCTCAAGTGGTTTCATTACGTCAAACTTATCAACGTTATGCAAACCTTGCGGGCAGCGGTGCCGTTTCTCGTCAAGAATTAGATAACGCGAAATCAGCTTATGAAGCACAAGCGGCAAATATTGAGTCATTAAAAGCAACCATTGAGCGTCGCCAAATCGTCGCGCCATTTGATGGTAAAGCAGGTATCGTGAAAGTGAATGTTGGTCAATACGTTTCAAACGGTACTGAAATTGTGCGTGTTGAAGATCGTTCTTCAATGAAAGTGGATTTTGCGATTGCGCAAAACCTATTAGATAAATTGCATATTGGTCAAAAAGTAACGGCTACGGCAGATGCGCGTAAAGGTGAAACCTTTGCAGCAAAAGTTACTGCCATTGAGCCGGCAATTAATTCTTCAACCGGTTTAGTGGATGTTCAAGCAACATTTGAACCAGAAGATGGGGCAAAATTATTGTCCGGTATGTTTACTCGCTTACATGTGGCTTTGCCAACAGAACATAATCAAATTGTGGTGCCACAAGTGGCGGTGAGTTACAACATGTATGGCGAATCGCTTTATATTTTGACCGCACTTTCTGATGAAGATATTGAGAAATTAGGCGGCGCAGAGAAAGCGGCGAATATGTACCGTGCAAAATCAATTACCGTGTTTACTAAAGATCGTCAAGGCATTTATGCCCAATTAAAAGGTGATGAAGTCAAAGTTGGCGATAAAATTGTGACCGGTGGTCAGCAAAACTTAAGTAATGGTGCATTAGTTTCTGTTGCAGATAAAGCGGGCGTGGGTACAGAACAACCTGCGAGTAAGACGAATCTTTAATTAGGAAAAGCGAATGAGATTTACCGATATATTTATTCGCCGTCCTGTTTTGGCGATTTCGATTAGCTTGTTAATCATTATTCTAGGTTTACAAGCGATCTCGAAATTGGCTGTGCGCGAATATCCGAAAATGACCACGACGGTGATTACGGTGACCACCGCATATCCAGGGGCGGATGCAAACTTAATTCAAGCGTTTGTTACTTCCAAAATTGAAGAGGCGGTAGCGCAGGCTGATAATGTAGATTATATGTCTTCAAGCTCTAGTCCGAGCGCGTCAACTGTCACCGTAAAAATGAAATTAAATACGGATCCGAATGCAGCATTGGCTGATGTTTTAGCCAAAGTTAACTCGGTTCGTTCTGAATTGCCAAGTGGTATTGAAGATCCAACAGTTTCTTCCTCTACAGGTGGTTCGGGAATTATGTATATTAGTTTCCGTTCTAACAAACTTGATGCAAGCCAAGTGACTGATTACATTCAACGCGTGGTGAAACCACAATTCTTTACCGTAGAAGGTGTGGCGAGTGTACAGATCTTTGGTGCTTCGGAGTACGCGCTTCGTGTTTGGTTAGACCCAGAAAAAATGGCGGCTCAAAACCTTTCTGCCACACAAGTGATGTCCGCATTATCAGCGAATAACGTTCAAACAGCAGCAGGTAATGATAATGGCTATTTTGTCACCTATAAAAACAAAGTAGAAACAACAACAAAATCGGTTGAAGAATTAGGTAACTTAATTGTGACGTCTAACGGTGATAAGTTAGTACGTTTACGCGATATCGCTGATATTGAGTTAAATAAATCAAGCGATAACTCACGTGCGGTAGCCAATGGCGCAGATTCTGTTGTATTAGCGATTAACCCAACCTCGTCAGCAAACCCATTAACGGTAGCGGCGAAAGTACGTCCGCTATATGACAGTATTAAAAATAATCTACCGGATGCTATTGAATCTGACATCTTATATGACCGTACAATTGCGATTAATAACTCAATTAATGAAGTAATCAAAACGATTGTTGAGGCAACGATAATCGTGTTGGTGGTGATTACCATGTTTATTGGTTCATTCCGCGCGATTTTAATCCCGCTTATCACTATTCCGATTTCATTAATTGGGGTAATCATGTTGCTTCAATCATTTGATTTCTCCATTAACTTGATGACTTTGCTAGCATTGATTCTAGCCATCGGTTTGGTGGTGGATGATGCGATTGTGGTATTGGAAAACGTAGACCGCCACATTAAGTTAGGTGAAACGCCATTCCGTGCGGCGATTATCGGTACGCGTGAAATTGCCGTTCCGGTTATTTCCATGACCATTGCCTTGATTGCGGTATATTCTCCAATGGCGTTAATGGGCGGTATTACGGGTACGTTGTTTAAAGAGTTTGCTTTAACCCTTGCTGGATCAGTATTTATTTCCGGTATCGTAGCATTAACGCTTTCACCAATGATGACCAGTAAATTGCTAAAATCCAATGAGGCTCCAAGTAAATTGGAACAACGAGTAGAGCATACCCTTAGTAAAGTGAATGCAGCTTATGCGTATGTACTTGATTTGGTGATGGTAAACCGTAAATGTATGTTGATGTTTGCGGCAATCATTTTTGCCACCTTACCTGTGTTGTTTAAATCACTTTCAAGTGAATTAACACCTACAGAAGATAAGGGCGCATTTATAGCGATCGGTTCTGCACCTTCTAACGTAAACGTGGATTATGTGCAAAATGCGATGACACCTTATCAAGAGATTTTAAAAAATACGCCAGAAGTGCAGTTTGCCATGACGATTTCAGGCGCACCAACTTCTAACCAATCTTTAAACGTTGTGACTTTAAAAGATTGGAAAGAACGCTCAAAAAGCCAAACAGCTATCATGAATGAGTTGAATGAAAAAGCGAAATCCATTCCTGAAGTGTCTGTACAAGGCTTTGCGTTCCCAGAAATTGATACAGGGGAGCAAGGTCCTCCAATTGGTTTTGTGATCAGCACATCACAAGACTACGGTGATTTAGCAAATGTGGCGGGTAAATTCTTAGAGGATATGCAAAAATCCAGCAAGTTCGTTTATACCAATCTCGATCTTAAATTTGATACTGCTCAAATGCGTATTAAGATCGATCGTGAAAAAGCAGGAACTTATGGCATTACAATGCAACAAATCAGCCGTACGTTAGGGAGTTTCTTATCTGCCGCAACCATTGAACGTGTAGATATTGATGGTCGAGCTTACAAAATTATTTCCCAAGTAAAACGTGACAATCGTTTATCTCCGGAAAGTTTTAATAAGTATTACATCACCGCAGCAAATGGTACCTCTGTTCCATTAAGCAGCTTGGTAACGGCTACATTGGAACCGCAACCAAGTACATTGCCTCGTTTCAGCCAGTTAAACTCTGCGGTGATTAGTGCTGTACCGATGCCAGGTACTTCAATTGGTGATGCGATCCAATGGTTACAGGACAATGCGAAAAATACGTTACCACAGGGTTATAACTATGACTTTAAAAGTGAAGCGCGTCAGTTAGTACAAGAAGGTAATGCACTTGCTGTAACGTTCTTACTTGCGGTAGTGATTATTTTCTTAGTCTTGGCGATTCAGTTTGAATCGATTCGCGATCCAATCGTGATTATGATTTCCGTACCGTTAGCCGTGAGTGGCGCATTGTTAGCCTTAAATGCTTTCGGATTTATTGGTATTGCAGGGACAACGCTAAATATCTACTCACAGGTTGGTTTGATTACCTTAGTTGGTCTTATCACAAAACACGGTATTTTAATGTGTGAAGTAGCGAAAGAAGAGCAGTTAAATCATGGTAAAACGCGTGTTGAAGCGATTACCGAAGCGGCTAAAGTACGTTTACGTCCAATTCTGATGACAACCGCAGCGATGATTGCAGGTCTTGTACCGTTGCTTTATGCAACAGGTGCGGGTGCGGTATCTCGTTTCAGTATTGGTATCGTTATTGTGGCAGGCTTGGCTATCGGTACATTGTTTACCTTGTTCGTGTTGCCAGTGATTTATTCTTACATTGCAAGCGAACACAAACCGTTACCAGTGTTTGATGAAAATGTAAAACCAATTGAAGGTCACATTAACGAACAACATTAATTGAAAATACGATAAAAACAAACCGCACTTTGATTTTTCAAGTGCGGTTTTCTTTTAGATATTAAAAAAGCGAACATAATGTTCGCTTTTTATTTATGAAAGTGCGGTCAAATTTTTAACCATTTTTATTTAGCCATTTTTATTTTTAGTGGCTTTATAAAGCTCCATCGCTTCGGGTAATAAGCGTTTCAAGTTTTCTTCACGAGAAGCATCGCTTGGGTGAGTTGAAGCTAATATGTCAAGAACGCCTTGAGAACCACCCGAGGCTTTAGCCATTTTTTGCCATAAGCCAGGTGCAACTTGAGGGTTATAACCTGAGCGAGCCATTAACATGAGGCCTACTTCATCGGCTTCAGTTTCTGCACTACGAGAGTAAGGCTTATCTAACGCAAAGTCTTTCGTCAGTGTGACTAAATCAGTCATATCGGCCCCTACTACGGCAGATAATGCTGTTCCACCAACGGCACCTGCAATGGCGCTTATCGTACCGAAGTTAGCTTTAGCTTTACCGTGCTCTTTTAAGGCGTGAGCCATTTCATGACCCATTACAACCGCGATTTCGTTATCGTTTAGTTGTAAAGTATCCACTAATCCTGTGTAGAAAGCCATTTTCCCGCCCGGCATAGCCCAAGCATTGAGCTCTTTAGATTTAATAACATTGATTTGCCAATTAAACTTTAAGCCGGTTTCATTCTCTTGGTTTGCATAAGGCACCATTTTGTTAAAGACATGATGAATACGTCTTGCAGTATTTGATGTAGTATCAATCGCACCTTGTGAGCGAATTTTCCCCATTTCTTGTGTGTAGCTGCTTGCTGCTTCTTGATTGATTGAGGCAGAATCCGCACAAGACGTGATAACCGCCCCTGCTAATACAGCAAAAGCAAAACTTTTGAGTTGTTTTTTCATAAATTATCCTTTTGTTGAGATGGCTGATTATATGAATTTATTGCGTTTTGTCGATATAAAAAGATTGTCTTTTTATTTTGTACTACTATAATAGTGCAAATTTTTATTTTAGGACTTTACTATGACAATAAAAAAATCTCCTTCTTTATTAGGCGGCGCCATGATTATTGCAGGTACCGCAATTGGTGCAGGTATGCTCGCGAACCCAACCTCGACGGCGGGTGTATGGTTTATCGGCTCTATTCTGGCTTTGGTTTACACCTGGTTTTGTATGACCACATCAGGTTTGATGATCTTAGAAGCCAACCTACATTATCCTACCGGCTCAAGCTTTGACACTATCGTGAAAGATTTGTTAGGAAAAGATTGGAATATTATCAATGGTCTTTCCGTTGCTTTCGTCTTGTATATTTTAACTTATGCTTATATCACCTCTGGCGGCGGTATTACACAAAACTTGCTCAACCAAGCTTTGGGTTCCGCAGAAAGTGCGGTCGATATTGGACGTACTTCGGGCTCCCTGATTTTCTGTTTTATTCTTGCGGCTTTCGTATGGCTTTCTACTAAAGCCGTGGACCGTTTCACAACCATTTTGATCGTTGGAATGGTGGTGGCTTTCTTCCTTTCTACTGCAGGCTTATTGAGTTCCGTAAAAACAGAGGTGTTATTCAATACCATTGCGGAAAGCGAACAAACTTATTTGCCTTATTTATTGACTGCACTTCCCGTTTGTTTAGTCTCTTTTGGTTTCCACGGAAATGTACCGAGCCTCGTCAAATATTACGATCGTGATGGTCGTCGCGTGATGAAATCGATCTTTATTGGTACAGGTTTAGCTTTAGTGATTTACATTTTATGGCAGCTTGCGGTGCAAGGTAATTTACCGCGTACCGAGTTTGCACCAGTGATTGAAAAAGGTGGCGATGTATCCGCATTATTAGAAGCGTTACACAAATATATTGAAGTGGAATATATTGCAGTTGTATTGAATTTCTTTGCTTATATGGCTATTGCGACTTCATTCTTAGGGGTAACGTTAGGTTTATTTGATTATATTGCTGATTTATTCAAATTTGATGATAGCTTATTAGGCAGAACCAAAACCACATTAGTGACATTCTTACCGCCGCTATTATTAAGTTTACAATTCCCTTATGGCTTTGTGATTGCCATTGGTTATGCCGGACTAGCTGCAACTATTTGGGCAGCAATCGTGCCAGCACTACTTGCTAAAGCCAGTCGTCAAAAATTCCCAAATGCGACTTATAAAGTGTATGGCGGTAATTTTATGATTGGTTTTGTGATCTTATTCGGTGTGTTAAATATTGTGGCACAAGTAGGCGCAAACTTAGGATGGTTTGCAAGTTTCGCAGGATAAGTTTTCACGTTAATATAGTAGGGGCGTATCAAATACGCCTTTTTAATTTTGCATAGGAAATGAGATGAATAACAAAACGAGTGTTTACGATAAAGAAAACTTCTTTGCGCTTTATCAAAAACTTCGATCTAATCCCATCAGTCTCAATGAAATAGTGGAAAAGCCGACTATGCTTTCCCTATTACCCGATTTACAAGGGAAAAAATTACTCGATCTAGGTTGTGGAACGGGCGGACATTTGCAACTTTATTTAGAACGCGATGCGGCGAGCGTAGTGGGAACAGATCTTTCAGTTAAAATGCTCGAACAAGCCGAAAAAGATCTACAAAAGTGCGGTCAATTTTCAGGGCGTTTTTCGTTATATCAGTTACCGATGGAAAAATTAACGGAATTGCCAGAACGTGATTTTGATGTCATTACCAGCTCTTTTGCTTTTCACTATATTGAAGATTTTCCTGCTTTATTAGCTTCCATTGCCAACAAACTTAAGCCTAATGGTACATTAGTTTTTTCCCAAGAGCATCCGATTACAACTTGTCATAAAGAAGGGGAGCGCTGGGAAAAAAATGAGAAAAAGCAGCAAGTCGCTTATCGTTTAAATCATTACCGTGATGAAGGGCTAAGAGAGCGGAATTGGTTTCAACAACCTTTTAAAACCTATCACCGCACGACGGCAACGATTATTAATGATTTAATTGCTGCAGGTTTTCAAATTGAAAAAATGTCTGAACCTATGTTAGCCGAGCAGCCACAATGGCATGATGAATTTAAAGATTTGCGGCATCGTCCCCCTTTATTGTTTATTAAAGCAAGAAAAGTAATAAATTTGACAAAATAAACTGGTTTTTGACCGCACTTTATGGTATAAATCGCACCGCTGTTTTTGGGTTTCAAAAGCAGCGTTTTTAATTATTAACAACACACACATATCATTAAGGCTTAATCGGGGTGCCAAACGGTCGATTAGCTGATATGTGGAGGCTCAACCCCAACAAAAGGAAAATATTATGGCACAAGTTTCAATGCGCGACATGATCAACGCGGGCGTACACTTCGGACACCAAACTCGTTACTGGAATCCACAAATGAAACCTTTCATTTTTGGTGCTCGTAACGGTGTTCATATCATCAACTTAGAAAAAACTTTACCTTTATTCAACGAAGCTTTAGCGGAATTAACCCGTATTGCTAGCAACAACGGTAAAGTATTATTCGTCGGTACTAAACGCGCGGCTCAAGAAGCAGTACAAGCTGCAGCATTAGACTGTCAACAATATTATGTAAACCACCGTTGGTTAGGTGGTATGTTGACTAACTGGAAAACCGTTCGTCAATCAATTAAACGTTTAAAAGATTTAGAAACTCAATCTCAAGACGGTACTTTTGACAAATTAACCAAAAAAGAAGCGTTAATGCGTACCCGTGAGATGGAAAAACTTGAATTAAGCCTTGGCGGTATCAAAGATATGGGCGGCTTACCAGATGCGTTATTCGTTATCGGTGCAGACCACGAACATATCGCTGTTAAAGAAGCAAACAACCTAGGTATTCCTGTATTTGCTATCGTTGATACTAACTCAACTCCAGCTGGCGTAGATTTCGTTATCCCAGGTAACGATGATGCGACTCGTGCTATCCAACTTTACGTTTCTGCAGCTGCAGCAGCGGTTAAAGAAGGTCGTGGTAACGAAGCGCAAGTTGCTGAAGAATTAGCAGCTGACGCAGAATAATTTAAGTTTTGCAATAAGGCGAAGCCCTTAATAATCAAACGATTAATTGGCATAGGGGCTAAAATTTAGCCCCTATATTTTTATCTAAAAGTGCGGTCAAAATGAATCGTACTTTCGACAGAGGATTTTTAAAATGGCTGAAATCACAGCATCATTAGTAAAAGAACTTCGTGAACGTACCGGTGCCGGTATGATGGAATGTAAAAAAGCATTAGTTGAAGCAAACGGTGATATCGAGTTAGCAATCGACAACATGCGTAAATCTGGTCAAGCTAAAGCTGCTAAAAAAGCAGGCCGTGTTGCAGCTGAAGGTGTTATCCTTGCTCGTGTACAAAATGGTTTCGGTGTATTAGTTGAAATGAACTGTGAAACTGACTTCGTAGCAAAAGATGCTGGCTTCTTAGGTTTAGCAAACGAAGTGGCTGATTTCGCAGCAGCACACAAAGGCACCACTATCGAAGCATTACAAGCACAATTTGAAGAAAAACGTGCTGCATTAGTGGCTAAAATCGGTGAGAACATGAACATCCGTCGTGTTGCTTACTTAGAAGGTCAAGTTATTGCTCAATACTTACACGGTGCAAAAATCGGTGTATTAGTTGCAGGTGAAGGTTCAGAAGATGAACTTAAAAAAGTGGCAATGCACGTAGCGGCATCTAAACCAGAATTCGTGAACCCAGAAGATGTACCTGCAGATGTTGTTGAACATGAGCGTCAAATTCAAATTGATATCGCAGTTAACTCTGGTAAACCAAAAGAAATCGCAGAAAAAATGGTTGAAGGCCGTATGAAGAAATTCACTGGTGAAGTTTCATTAACAGGTCAACCATTCGTAATGGATCCTTCTGTATCTGTAGGTGACTTCTTAAAATCAGTAAATACTTCAGTGTCTAACTTCATTCGTTTAGAAGTGGGTGAAGGTATCGAGAAAAAAGAAGAAGATTTTGCAGCTGAAGTTGCAAAAATCACTGGCGGTAACGCTTAATTTACTCCATTGAGATATAAAAAAGCCGATATTGAATATCGGCTTTTTTGTTGTCTGAAATTTGAAATTTTCTATTTCTTTGGACGAATATCGATGGCAGGGTCTGCATCTTTACGATATTTTTCTTCAATCAGTTTTTTCAGTCCATAGTCATCTTTGTCAGCTTGTTCAGAGAATAAATCTTCTTCTAATGTGAGCTTCGGATTTTTAATTCCAATCCAATTAGCAATACCTTCTAAGAAATTCAGACCAGATTTAAAGGCTTTGTATTCTTTACGTGCCGTATCATCAGATGAAATCTTAAAGAGCGGAATATTATGATGTAATTGGCTGTGACAGTTTTGGTTAAACAAGGTGACGCCATGTTTATCATCTTCCTGATGACATAAACCATGATCTGAAAAATAAATCATTGAGAAAGTGCGGTGTGTTTTTTGCTCGTTTTTTTTGAGCGTTTCATACACTTTCTTAATAAAATCATCGGTTTTCTTAATGGATGTAATATAGCAATTTAAGTACTCGTTCTTTTTCTCAATGTCATTATCATTGAAAATTTTCGGATAATCTTCAACGCGATCGCAAGCAAGCGGATGTGAACCATAAATGTGTAACACAATAAAGCGTTTACCTTGCGTTGGATCTTCTAAAACTTGAGCAAATTTAGGAATTAAATCAAAATCGCTGTAGTTTGTAGAATTAAAGCTCCCACCTTTTTTCAAGAAAATGGTTTCATCAGATTTTGAGGCAAGCGAAGCAACTGGCGTGTCATATTCACCTAAGAAACCTTGATTAGACAGCCAGTAGGTTTTCAGACCTGCAGACTTAATGAGATCCACTAAGCTTAAATCATAGTTTGGTTCCCATTTTTCTTTATCAGGTAACGTTAACATTAAGCGCAATGAGGCGACAGTGTTGGTTCCAGCGGATGTCATGCCATCAATCAGTGTACCATTTGCAGATGACATAAATGGTGTGTCATTGACGGGGTATCCATACGCATGCAAGTAATCTTTTCTCGCACTTTCACCCAAAATAATCACATAATCTTGGTATTTAGAATTTTCTAATGTGGATTGTCCCCAGATGCTTTCCTGTGACATTTTTTTCAATTTTTGCCATTCATTAACAATTTCTACACTCGAATCTATTGTTTCTTTTAATGGCGCAGCAATGGGTAAGTTGTAGCCAATCAACAGGGTAGCGAGGGCAATGAATGTTTTATTGCGATAAAATTTCACCCCAAATTTGACCGCACTTTTATAATGTAAAAAGACTAAAGCTGGAATAGCTAATGCTGCTAAATAGCTGCTCACAGGGATTTGCATGAGAAACTCTTTGGTCTCTAACATATCTGTCGCGAGAACCGATGCAATATATTGGTAGCTTGGCGCACCAAAATTTAAGCCTGTCGGCGTATAAATTGCGTGTAAGCAAACTAAGGGTAATAAAATAAAATAGAAAGATTTTCGGCTACTACTTAATAAAATAATGAAAATAGCCGCGAGTAAAATCAGACTAATAGATGGCTCAGGAAACATCCCTGAACCTCGTAAAATCAAATAACCGGCAGCAATGGCGCAAGACAAAGAAAAAAGTGTGGTTAAAATTTGTGAGGTTTTTGAAATCTTCATAAAGTTTACCTATAAAATCAAAACAGCGATATTTTATCGCACTTTTCTGACCAATTTCCATTTTTAACTTTTTCGCTCTTTTGCTAGAATAAGCCAAATTTTGTAACCGACAAAGGAAAAGACAAATGAGCCAACCAATTTACAAACGTATTTTATTGAAATTAAGTGGTGAAGCATTACAAGGGGATGAGGGGTTCGGTATCGATCCTTCGATTCTTGATCGTATGGCGTTAGAGATTAAAGAATTAATTGAAATGGGCGTGGAAGTTGGTGTTGTGCTCGGTGGTGGTAACTTATTCCGTGGCGCAAAATTAGCTAAAGCTGGCATGAATCGTGTAGTGGGCGACCATATGGGGATGCTTGCAACGGTGATGAATGGCTTGGCAATGCGTGATGCACTTCATCGTGCAGATGTGAATGCGAAATTAATGTCTGCTTTCCAATTAAATGGGATTTGCGATACCTATAACTGGTCTGAAGCGATCAAAATGTTACGTGAAAAACGTGTGGTCATTTTCTCAGCCGGTACAGGTAGTCCATTCTTTACAACAGATTCTGCAGCATGCTTACGTGGTATCGAAATTGAAGCAGATATCGTGTTAAAAGCGACCAAAGTTGATGGTGTGTATGATTGCGACCCGGCAAAAAATCCTAATGCGAAGCTATACCATAAATTATCTTATGCAGAAGTAATTGATAAAGAATTACAAGTAATGGATTTAGCTGCCTTCACACTTGCGCGTGACCACGGTATGCCAATTCGTGTATTTAATATGTGTAAACCAGGTGCGTTACGCAAAGTCGTACTCGGTACAGAAGAAGGCACAACGATTAGTTAATTTTTTTAAGAATAAAATGGCGAGAGACCATCTCGCCTTTTTTATGAATAAATTTATTCAAAACTCCCTAAAAATCCAGTAAAATCACTGTGTTTTATCTTTATTTATTGAAAAGGACAGATGAATGATTAATGAAATCAAACAAGATGCTGAAGCTCGTATGGAAAAAAGCCTTGAAGCCTTACGTGGGCATATTGCAAAAATCCGTACAGGTCGTGCTCAACCTAGCTTATTAGACGCAATCCAAGTGGAATACTATGGTGCAGCGACCCCACTTCGTCAATTAGCTAACGTGGTTGCGGAAGATGCGCGTACTTTAGCGGTAACAGTATTTGACCGTTCTTTAATCAGTGCAGTAGAAAAAGCGATTTTAACTTCTGATTTAGGTTTAAACCCATCTTCAGCAGGTACAACAATTCGTGTGCCTCTTCCTCCATTAACTGAAGAACGTCGTCGTGATTTAATCAAAATCGTAAAAAGCGAAGGTGAGCAAGGTAAAGTTGCAATTCGTAATGTACGTCGTGATGCAAATGATAAAATCAAAGCATTACTAAAAGACAAAGAAATCAGCGAAAACGATCAACATAAAGCAGAAGAAATCATTCAAAAAGTGACTGATAGCTATATCAAAAAAGTGGATGAGATCTTAGCAGATAAAGAAAAAGAATTAATGGATTTCTAATTGTCGAACCATGTTTTGGGGCAGACCAAGTGTCTGCCCTTGTTCTATTCTGATAAAAAATAAAAGCACAAAGTGCGGTCGAAATTTTATGCAAAAACAAAATCTTGTTATTTTAGGTTCAACTGGTTCTATTGGCCATAGTACCCTTTCTGTTATCGAACATAATCCCGACAAATACCATACCTTTGCGTTAGTAGGAGGCAAAAATGTTGAGACAATGTTTGAACAATGCGTGAAATTTCAACCGAACTTTGCTGCATTAGATGATGAAAATGCAGCAAAGGTATTGCGAGAAAAATTATCCTCACACCACATTAAAACGGAAGTCTTAGATGGACAAAAAGCCATTTGCGAGTTGGCAGCACATCCAGATGCTGATCAAGTTC
>ERZ1645004.116-NODE-116-length-17842-cov-5.648564_pt1 | contig 17842 bp, 17 predicted proteins | sample MGYA00579304_ERZ1645004 | MGnify/ENA primary metagenome ERZ1645004 (study PRJEB40715, sample SAMN01906944) | human oral metagenome | study: EMG produced TPA metagenomics assembly of PRJNA78025 data set (Human Oral Subgingival Plaque Microbiome).
TTCGTTTGCAATAACTGGCTTGTTTTTTCGATTCTTTCTGCCATGTTTTTCCTCTTACTTGTGAATTTTTCTAGCCACGCGCAACTTGGCTGAATGCGAACGATTGTTGGCTTCTAGCTCTTCAGCACTTGGCAAGATTGGCTTACGGGATACCAATTCCATCTTGGGCTTAAGGTCATCTGGAATGAAGGGCAAGCCTTTGGGAACTTCCACTGTTGAAGCTTCCTTGAATAATTGCTTGGTCAAGCGATCTTCCAGCGAATGGAAGGTAATGACCGAAATTCTACCATCCAGAGCCAGCATGTCCATGGCCTGCTGGATAGATTCATCTGCAGCGCCCAGCTCATCATTGACTTCGATTCGGATAGCCTGAAAAATCTGCTTGGCAGGGTGTCCCTTTTTCTTGAGCTCCTTGGCAGGCTTGGCCGACTTGATAATCTCTGCCAACTCCGTCGTCGTCTCAATGGGTTTCACCTCACGCGCTTGCTCAATCTTACGGGCAATCTGTTTAGAAAATTTATCCTCACCATACTTGAAAAAGATCCGAACCAGGTCATGATAGTCATAATGATTGACCACCTCATAGGCCGTCAGACTAGCTTCCTGATTCATCCGCATATCCAGTGGCGCATCCTTTTTATAAGAAAAGCCACGTTCACGCTGATCTAGCTGAGGACTGGACACTCCCAAGTCATAACAAATTCCATCAATTTCCTGGACACCAGCCTCCTGCAAACGTGCCTGCAAATGACGGAAGTTGTCCTTGATAAAGGTTACCATCCCCTTTTCGATATAGGGCGCCAACCGTTTTTGCGCATTGTCAATGGCATTCTGGTCCTGGTCAAAGGCATAGAGATGCCCTTTTTCGCTCAATTTACTTAATAAATATTCGCTATGGCCTGCTCCGCCCAAAGTCGCATCAACATAGATACCGTCAGGTTTTACGTCAAGCATATCAATCGTTTCATGAAGCAAGACCGTTACATGATGAAATTCTTTTGTCATATCCTATCTATTTTACCACAAATCTGACCAGCTTGCACTTGTCAGACAAGGCTAAGTTTCTTCGAAAAAAATTCTCAAAAATATGTCATATATACTTGACACCTCATCCCCAAAAGAATATAATATAGTCAAATATATACGACATATCAGAAAGGAGACCCTATGAATCGTGTCAAAGAATTCCGCAAGGAACTGGGCATTTCCCAGCTCGAGCTCGCCAAAGATATCGGTGTCTCGAGACAGACCATCAACATGATTGAAAATGACAAGTACAATCCAACCCTGGAACTCTGTCTCAATCTCGCCCGCAGCCTCCAAACTGACCTCAATAGCCTCTTTTGGGAAGACGATTTTTAAAAAAGGAGCAAACAAATGAAAAAAGAAACTCTCACTGACAAACTCATCAAACGCACATACGGCATTTCTGGCCCCCTTGACGAACACAAACGGCGCGAGGCAGATCGTATCGGGAATCAGGTCTTTATCGTTCTCTTTTATCTCATGATATTTGGCAACCTCATTCCCTTTGTCCTTGCTTATAAATACCCGCAAATTGTCGCTATCGGCTATCCTCTCGTGGTGTTTGGCATTTCGATGATGGCTGCCCTCTATGTGGTCTCTCAAACCAAGAAAACGGGCATCACAGCTATTGATCCCGAAATGCTGAGTCAAAAAGAAAGTAAACAACTGCATTTTCCTGGTCTAAAAGCCGGTCTAATCTATGGCATGGGCATGTTCTTTGGAATACCGCTTCTGAATGTCCTAACCGATGATAGCAAGGATTATCTTGGTTCTCTTTTAAATACAGGGCATTTTGTATCAACTATCCTAGCTACCCTCTTCTTCGGAGTGACCATACAAATTATCGTCTCTCTGCGCATTCGAAAAGCCAAGAAAGATCGAGAAGACGACTAGGAGGTACCTTATGAAATCACTAGCTAGACTACTGATCAGTCATGTTTTTATCAGTATCTTTGTTACCTTTTTCCTACTTTCTGGACATATTGAGCATCCTTTCTTGATTATCTTTCTTTTATTCCTTCCTGTATTGAACAAGGGACAGAGATTCCAGAAAATCCAATCAAAAAAAATACGTCTTCTAAACGCATCTCTCTGTTTTATCCTCGTATCCTTTCCACAACTTTTAACAAATCCTATGGATTGGAGATACCTGGTATTTCTAATAATCTGTATCATTTTTAGTTTGGTTTACTTCTATACTCTCTATCAACTCTTTAAAGAAATCAATCAAAAATCGCTCATTTAGGAGGTTACTCCCATGAAAAAAGAAGATCTCACCACTCGATTACTCAAACTATTCTTTCACATACAAGGCCCCTTTGATGAATGCCGCCAAGAGATGATTTACAAGGCTTGTGCCCGTGCCTTGATCCAAATCGTATACTCCTCTCTCCTACTCTTCTTGTTCTATCTCCTATTTGGACGCTTCATAGAGTTGGTTCGAGATGCCATGCCCTACCTCTATTTTGGACTTATCTTCGTCCTCGCATCTAGGGCGAGACTAGCAGTTCGCAACTTACATTTGGACAAGGATGACCCGTCCGAAATCCATCACAAAAGCTACAGCAAAAGTCAAATCAACCTTCGTAGTTGGGGTGTATTCATCAGTATTCCAATTGGCTTGTTTGTCTTATCAGCCTTTCACAAACTCTTTGTTCAGCGTCTTCCCCTCAATACCTTTTGGGACAATCTCTTCCATTTCGATAAAACGCTCCCTTTACTAATCTTGAGTTTGGGAATTGGTGCCATCTTTGGAACCATGACCTATGCCTTTTTATCGGAACACGTTAAAAAATAGAGCAAGATTCGCTAATTTCTCATTTTATAGGCAAAGAATCCCACCTAGTTCGTTCTAGGTGGGGTTTCCTCTTCAATTCATAGGATATTTTCCAAAATATCTACTGACCCTCGTCACCAATTCTCCCACTGGGTTTCAATCTTGACCTCACCATAGTTACTTGGCGAGTACTTGCTGTCATAAATGGAACACCAGTCTTTCAAGACTTTCTGGTTGACGATTTTATCATAGTCTTGCTCTAATTCTTCTTTAGAAATATTATATTTTCTGAGATATTCTCTTATTTTTTCTTCATCCTCTAGATATTGACCTGGTTGCCTTGGCTCTTCAAAAATCGCAAGCCCTTTTTTGAGAATTTTCTTTTTTATATTATAGTGTGCTGAATACCATAGAGTAATATCCGAATTAATCCTTTTTTCAAAACGTATCGTCATCCCTTTGATACCTTCTCCAAAATTAAAGCTAATACTTATATCTTTATAGTCTCCAAGACGAGTTTGATACTTCCCAGAAGGGGTGTATGCAAAGTATTCACTATCATTAGGCCAAACTTCTCTGATTTCAAAGCCATCTATTTTTCTTAAAATATTATTTGACCGATAGGTTTTCTCAGTTTCTTGGTAAATCTCATCAAAAATGTTTTTAGGTTGACGCACAAAAAAGTAAAAACAGGATGATATGATTATCACGAATAAGACTACTAGGCCTAGGATTTTCTTCATATTATCACCAATTCTCCCACTGGGTTTCAACCTTGACATCGCCATAGTTGCTTGGCGAGTACTTACTGTCATAAATCGAACACCAATCTTTCAGGACTCTCTGATTGATGATTTCGTCGTAGTAAGAGTCCAAGTCCTTGGCAGTGACACCGTACTGCTCTAGGTAGGATTTTACCTCCGATTGATCATCAATATATACTTTGGAATTATTTTCTTTTTTTATTATAGTGGCTTCTTTACTCAAAACACCTAATTTATAATTGTAGCTTCCCCATATTTTTACACTAACATTAGAAGATAGGCTTCTTTCAGAGTAAATAAATAAAACCTTCTGTGAGCTTCGAAAATTAAACCCAATTTTAATCTCAGAATAATCTGACGGTGTTTTCTCTTTGTTGTATAATCCGAACGGAGTATACAAAATATTAGGGTCATCACTTGGCCAAACTGCTCTGATTTTAAACCCATCTATATGCCTTAAAATATTATTTGAGCGATATGTTTTCTCTGTCTCCTGGTAGATTTCATCAAAAATATTTTTAGGTTGTTTAGGAAAAAAGTAAAAACAAAATAATACAACTAGTAAGACTAAAGCTAATATACTGAATATTTTCTTCATCATCATTCTCCTACTCCGCCATGGCTTCCAAGCGATTTAAAAATGTCGATACTTCTGGATAGTTACTTTCGATATATGCTTTAATGGCGTCTTCACCTTTTTCCATAACCTCTAATGGAAGGATGCTAGCATAAATAGTACTTCTAACTTCTTTCCAATCCTTATTTTTTAAGAATTCTCTTTCTCTAAGAGTCGAATCCTTTTGAAGGTCAGCATAGTAAGAAGATATGGCTTGATCATAGGATTGCCCCTTCTGCATGCGGCCGATAAGATTGACCGAGTCCAAATCCGCCTTGTAATCATCCTCGCCAATACTTGGTTTCATATCCGTAGCATTTTTAGTCGTGTCTCCCTCCCATCCAGAAAGATCTTTGACATTCTCTCTACCGCCATAGACATCAGCTAACTGAACTTGATTAGGATTAAGGTGAGTCGCCATAGTGATGGATTGGTGGGTAAAGTCTGCATGGCCTGCTCCATTGTTAGAATAGGCCTTGAGCTTTGAATCCCAAAATTGGTCAAAACCTTCTGTAGTCTCATAAATTTTTTTATAATTTTCAAAACTTTTATCATAAAATTCTTTATTCTTTGTTTTCAGTGTATCAGCATCAAAATAAGTTCCCCCGACCATTTCATGTTGCAGTCTAAGATTATAAATCAATTTTTTTGCATCTTTTACATCTTCAATTCCAAGTTCTTTAAAAATTTCAAGAAGCGGTTTTTCTACTGTTCTTGATTTTCCTGTAATCGAGCTGCCGCCTGTCAGCTTATAAAAATATTTTTTCAAATGTCCCGCAGTTTCTTTCCACCTAAAGTCATTATAGTTTGCTGCACCGACGACTCGCAAAAAGACATAGTCACGGAACTCTTGACTTGAGGTTGGGAATTTCTTATCTATCCCTTGCTTGATGGTCAAGAGCTGTTGGGCTGTCTCGGCATCAAAGCCGTATTCTGCCATCATGGTTTGGACAAAGGCTTTCTCTTGACGGCTGAGTTGCATGTCCTTTGTATCAGAATAGGCAGTCAGCTAGTTGGCCCAAGTCAGGTCAGATGGAATTTTAAAGACCCCTGTCTTTGCATCCCAACTCGTTTCGATCTGAGCCAGTCCGCGACTCAACTGCACGTCGATACTGTCTAGATCATCGAACAACCCTCCTGAGTAGCTATCATAGGCACGCAGGTCTCTCAAAATTGTTTCATAGACGCGTTTATTGGCATGATGTCCTCGCATGAGTTCAACATTACTGCGTCTCAATCTTCCCTTTTCTTCACTATCCATGGTCAAGCTAGAAAGAGATTGGTTGACTTCATCTAGATAAGCAATCATTTGCTCTTCCTGGCGGATCTTATCAAGCAAATCATCCTCCCGCCAACTCTTGCTGTCGACCATCGTTTGGTAGTCTTCTGGCAATTTCTTGATAGCTTGAGAGAAGGTCTCGGCATAGAGTTGTCCCCCTTTGCTCAAGGGCAGTAAGACACTTGCAAAAAAACTTCTAGCCGAATCATAAGCATCTCCTTTTAGACTCTCTGTGTCCTCTGAAAACTTTTGGATGGCTGATTGCAAGTCTTGATAAGCCTCAACCCGAGATTGGCACATGGTCGCTACACTCGAACTCTGTAGTTGTGATTGTTCCAAATACATATCAATGCCCATGACGTTTCTCCTCCTCTCTTTCTAGTTCCCTGCGTCTTTCATAGTAAACCGCATCCAAGTCTTCCTCTAACCGGAACTTTTCTTTCTTCAAATCATCCATGTGATAGGTGAGGTCCTCAAGGATTTGGTTTTTAAGTTGGTTTCTTTGCAGGAGCGTTTCTTCCAACTGCCCTGCATATCGGCTCTGATAGGCTGCCTCCCACAAATCACTTTGATAACGGTGGCTAGCTCTATCATATTCTTCAAAGGTTTCTATCAGTTCTTTGGTGCGATATTTCTCTTTTCCATTGTCTTCTAGCTGGTACAAGAGTTCTCGCTCTCTTTTCTTCAACTCATCTAACTTGCTCATGTATGACTCCTAAAATCATTGGCAGCTGCTTCATCTATCGCCTCAAAATCACTCGCTACAGAGTGAAGTCGTTCGGAAGTTAGGGTGACAGCGGCTGTTATCTGACTAGCTAGATTTTGAGTCTTTGTCAGACATTGATGGGCCTTGTTATTCCCTTGAAGGGTCGTTAAGTCATCCTGACTAGCCGCAGCGATCTCTGTTAACGATTGACAAGCATTTTTAAGCTGGGTCGCATATGTTTGCGCAAGATTTATATCACTTTTTACTGTTGACATGGCTGTTTTATCCTTTTTTTCATTCCCTAGTGATAGGTACACTCCATTTAGCTATATAGGCCTATTATACCATGTTTCATAAAAGGAGCATCATTTTGTCCTGATTTATGTACAATTGTGTATTTTTTCAACAACTTCTCTCATCCAACTCGACGAAAAAAGTAAAAACTGTTACAATGTAGAAAAAGAAAAGAGGCCCTCATGACCAGTATATATGATTTTTCCGTTTTAAACCAAAATAACCAAGCAACTCCCCTGGAGAGCTATCGTGGCAAGGTTCTCTTGATTGTCAACACTGCTACTGGATGTGGTTTAACGCCCCAGTACCAGGGACTTCAAGAACTCTATGAACGCTATCAAGATCAGGGCTTTGAAATCTTAGATTTCCCTTGCAATCAGTTCATGGGACAAGCACCTGGCAACGCAGAGGAAATCAATAGCTTCTGCAGTCTACACTACCAGACCACTTTCCCTCGCTTTGCCAAGATCAAGGTCAACGGCAAGGAGGCTGATCCTCTTTATGTTTGGCTAAAAGACCAGAAGTCTGGTCCGCTAGGAAAACGAATCGAATGGAATTTTGCTAAGTTTCTCATTGGTCGAGATGGGCAAATCCTTGAGCGCTTCTCTTCTAAAACAGACCCCCAAACCATCCAAGAGTCTCTTCAAAAAATACTCTAATTTCTTTTTAAAACGTATCCTTTCATTTAGTTTGAGCCATGAAAGGATGCGTTTTTTCTTTAAAAAGTAACTGATTTTCTTTAATTTATATTTATTTTTTTGCTTTTTGCTATTGCAATTCTTTCATTAATTTAGTATATTTGTTATATTAAAAGTTTTCAGTCATTTTAAGGGAGAAATGACCTTTTAAATTTTTTTATCTTAAAATGAAAGCGCTTTATAAACAGGAGGTAAGGTGGCTTACAAATTATCAGAGAGTTTTTTCATTAAATCAAGTTGTAACCAAGTCAGACTTGGGCTTGGGCAGTAGCTGACTGCCTTTCTAAAAACTAGGAGTATATTATGAATCGATACCTTTTTGAAAAAGGGCAAACATTTAGCATTCGAAAGTTGACTGTAGGTGTGGTCTCTGTTATCGTCGGACTGGCATTTTTTGCTTCTGGAACCGTGCGTGCAGACGAAACGTCTCCTGCCACGACATCCAATTTAGATCAGCAAATGAAACAAGTCGCAGATATAGAAGAGACCAAGGCTGAACCAGTCAAAGAAGAAGGCCGTGTAGAAGTTGAAAAACAAGAAACACCTGTTGCCGATACCAACAGTGCTGACTTGCTCCCTGAAGACATTCAGGACCGTGCCTATCCAGACACACCTGTCAAAGAACTCGATACGACTACTATCGTTGACCAAAAAACTAGTCCAAAAGTAGAAACTAAGAGCATTCTAAAGGACAAGGAAGAAGCTCCAAAAGAAGCTGAGAACGGAAACCGTGCCATCATTAACGGTGGACAAGACCTCAAACACATCAACTACGAGGGGCAACCTGCTACTGCTGCTACTATGGTTTACAGCACTTACAATGCAGGGGAACAACGCTACCTCGTTTCAGGCTCAGGTATCTTCGTAGCACCTAACCTGATCCTTACCGTTGCTCATAACTTCCTAGAGGCCAATAAAGAAACTGGCGAGGGTCACATTCGTGGTGGAAAATCTGCCCAGTTCTACTATAACGTTGGTTCAAACAGCGAAAAGAAAAACTCACTGCCATCTTCTGGAACTACGGTTTTATTCAGAGAAAAGGATATCCATTTCTGGAATAAGAAGGAGTTTGGAAAAGGCTATAAGAACGACCTTGCTCTTGTAGAAGCTCCTATTCCTCTTCCGATTGCTAGTCCAAACAAAGCAGCAACCTTTGCACCTTTAGCGAATCACAAAACGCATCAACCAGGAGAAGCCATTAGTACGATTGGCTACCCAACAGACTCGAGCTCAAAAGAGTTAAAACAGCCTATCCTAGCTGGCCAACTTTACAAGGCAGATGGAACTATCCGATCTGTTGAGTCCTATGATGATAAGGGAACGACCGGTATCACCTACCAAACCACTTCTGTATCTGGTTTGTCTGGTGGTGGGATTGTAGATAGCCAAGGAAAAGTTCTCGGTGTTCACCAACACGGAACCGTTGACAATGGTGTTCCTGAAAAGGATCGCTTTGGTGGCGGACTCGTCCTTTCACCTGAACAACTGAAATGGGTTAAGGACATGATTGCCAAATATGGTGTGAAAGGCTGGTACCAAGGAGATAACGGAAATCGTTACTATTTTACTGATGAGGGGCGTATGCTTCGGAACGAAACAGCTGTTATCGGAAGTAACGAATATTCCTTCAACCAAGATGGGATTGCTACCTTGACCAAGGGAGTTGAATACGGTCGCGTTGTTATCCAACACGAAGATGAAGAAGGAAATCCTGTCAAAGATAATGATACTTTTATCGAACAGACAGCTGTTGATTCTCCATTTGACTACAATTTCAAAAAAGAAATCGAGAAAACGGACTTCTATCAGAAGAATAAAGATAAATACGAAATTGTATCCATTGATGGCGTAGCGGTCAATAAACAACTAAAGGATGCTTGGGCTGAAGATCACAATGTTGTCAGCAAAGCGCCTGCTGGTACCCGTGTCATCAAGGTGGTCTATAAAGTCAACAAAGGCTCCTTCAAAGTTTACTACCGTCAAAAAGGAACAAGTACTGAACTAGCTGAGGCGACAGTTGATAACAATGAAGGCCAAGAGTATGAGGTTTCCTTTGTCAACACCTTCCATGCAAAAGACATTGCTGGCTACCGTCCGGTTAAGGCTAGCTTGGAAGCAAGAATCCAGCAAAAAGGGGTGAATGAAGTCATCTTTGAATACGAGCCAGTCGCTGATACAGCTAATCCAACAACTCCAGCTCCTCCAGTCGCTCATCCAGAAGATAAGGAAACTGAGATTGGCAACCATGGACCTCTTCCAAGCAAGGCCCAACTTGATTACCACAAGGAAGAATTGGCAGCCTTCATCCACTACGGAATGAATACTTATACTAATTCTGAATGGGGTAATGGGAAAGAAGACCCCCGATACTTCAATCCAACCAACTTGGATACTGACCAGTGGATTCGTACTCTGAAGGAAACGGGCTTCAAACGAACCATTATGGTTGTTAAACACCACGACGGATTCGTTGCTTACCCATCTAAATACACCAACCATACCGTAGCTGCTAGCCCATGGAAAGATGGTAAGGGTGACCTTCTCGAAGAAGTTTCCAAGTCTGCTAGCAAGTATGACATGAATATGGGTGTTTACTTGTCACCATGGGATGCCAACTATCCTAAATACCATGTCGCAACCGAAAAAGAATACAACCAATACTATCTCAACCAACTGAAAGAAATCCTTGGTAATCCGAAATACGGTAACAAAGGGAAATTTATCGAAGTTTGGATGGACGGTGCGCGTGGTAGCGGTGCCCAAAAAGTAACCTATACCTTTGATGAATGGTTCAAATACATCAAAGAAGCCGAAGGAGATATTGCTATCTTCTCTGCTCAACCGACAAGCGTTCGCTGGATCGGAAATGAACGAGGTATCGCAGGTGACCCTGTATGGCATAAAGTCAAAAGGGCCAACATCACAGACGATGTGAAAAACGAATACCTCAACCATGGTGACCCAGATGGTGATATGTACTCTGTAGGGGAAGCTGATGTTTCGATCCGTTCAGGCTGGTTCTATCATGACAATCAACAGCCGAAATCACTCAAAGAGCTGATGGACATCTACTTCAAGTCTGTTGGTCGTGGAACCCCGCTCCTTCTCAATATTCCACCAAATAAAGAAGGAAAATTCGCAGATGCAGATGTGGCTCGCTTGAAGGAATTCAAAGCAACCCTAGACCAAATGTATGCCACTGACTTTGCCAAAGGTGCCACTGTAACAGCAAGTTCGACTCGTCAAAACCACCTCTACAAGGAAAGTCACCTCACAGACGGTAAAGATGATACTAGCTGGGCGCTCTCAAATGATGCCACAACCGGTAGCTTTACAGTCGATTTGGGACAAAAGAAACGCTTTGACGTTGTTGAACTCAAGGAAGACATCGCCAAAGGTCAACGTATCTCTGGTTTCAAGATTGAAGTCGAAATCAACGGACGTTGGGTGACTTACGGTGAAGGTTCGACCGTTGGTTACCGTCGCTTGGTTCAAGGCAAACCTGTAGAGGCACAAAAAATCCGTGTAACCATCACTGGTGCTCAAGCAACTCCAATCTTAACCAACTTCTCAGTCTACAAGACACCAAGCAGCATTGAAAAAACAGATGGCTACCCTCTTGGACTGGAATACCACTCAAACACAACGGCAGATACAGCTGGAACAACTTGGTACAATGAATCTGAAGGGGTTCGTGGTACTTCTATGTGGACCAATCAAAAAGATGCCAAAGCAAGCTATACCTTCACAGGAACCAAGGCCTATGTCGTCTCTACAGTCGATCCTGGTCATGGAGAAATGTCCGTCTACGTTGATGGTCAAAAGGTTGCCGATGTCCAAACTAAGAATGCTAGCCGTAAACGCAGCCAAAAAGTCTTTGAGACAGGCGATTTAGCACCAGGCCAACACACTATTACTCTTGTAAATAAAACAGGCGAACCAATTGCTACAGAAGGAATCTACACCCTAAACAATGATAGTAAGGGGATGTTTGAACTCGAGTCTACCAACTACGAAGTCGAAAAAGGAAAACCAGTCACTGTTAAGATTAAGCGTGTTGGTGGAAGCAAGGGGACTGCTACTGTGCGCTTCATCACAGAACCTGGAACTGGAGTTCACGGTAAAGTTTACCAAGATACAACTCAAGATGTGACCTTTAAAGATGGAGAAACAGAAAAGACTGTGACCATCCCAACGATTGACTTTACAGAACAAGCCGACTCTGTCTTTGACTTCAAAGCCAAGCTCACTTCTGTCACTGATGGTGCCCTGCTCGGTTTTGCTACAGATGCAACCATTCAAGTGATGAAAGCTGAATTGCTAATCAAGGACCAAACAAACTATGATGATCAAGCTAGTCAGTTGGATTACAGTCCTGGATGGCACCATGAAACCAATTCGGCAGACAAGTACCAAAAAACGGAGTCTTGGGCTTCCTTTGGTCGCTTAACTGACGAGCAAAAGAAAAAGACAACTGTCACAGCCTACTTCTACGGTACTGGACTGGATATAAAGGGCTATGTTGATCCAAATCATGGTATCTACAAAGTCTTCCTAGATGGCAAAGAAGTTCCTTACCAAGATGGCATGGGAAATGCTTCGACTATTGACGGTAAGAAATACTTTAGCGGTCGTGCAGCCCAACGCCAAGGCAATCAAACTCTGGTTAGCCTAAAAGGTCTGGACGAAAACTTGCACGCAGTCACACTTCAACTAGATCCTGATCGAAACGATTTGTCTCGAAATATCGGTATCCAGGTAGACCAATTCATCACTCGTGGCGAAGGTAGCGAACTCTACAGCAAGGCAGATATCATCCAGTCTATCTCAAAATGGAAAGATGACCTGTCCAACTTTGACCCAGCAGGCTTGAAAAATACGGCCACTGCACGCCAAGCTTTCCAAGCAAATCTGGAAAAATTGAGAAACCAACTCAGTGCTGATGCAGTGGATGTTCAAGAAGTCATGTTGACAGTCAGTGCCCTACAAGATATCCTATCCAAGGATGAGAACTATCAAAGAGGCCAAGAGGAGCCTAGTCCAGAGCAACCGGAAACTCCGGCTCAGCCTGAGAAACCGACTCAACCGGAAACTCCAGCTCAGCCTGAAAAGCCGACTCAACCTGAGAATCCAGTTCAACCGGAAAAACCGGCTCAGCCTGAGAAACCTGCTGAACCTGAAAAACCAGTTCAGCCTGAAAATCCGACTCAACCTGAGAATCCAGTTCAACCTGAAAAACCGGCTCAGCCTGAGAAACCTGCTCAACCTGAGAAACCAGCTCAGCCTGAAAAACCTGCTCAACCGGAAACTCCGGCTCAGCCTGAAAAGCCAGCGCAACCGGAACAACCAACTCAACCTGATAATCCAGTTCAACCTGAAAAACCTGCTCAACCAGAAACTCCGGCTCAACCTGAAAAACCAGCGCAACCGGAAAAACCTGCCGAGCCTGAAAAGCCAGCTCAGCCTGAAAATCCGACTCAACCTGAGAAACCGGCGCAACCGGAAAAACCCGCTCAACCTGAGAAACCGACTCAATCGGAAACTCCAGCGCAACCTGAGAAACCAATTACTTCTTCAAGTCCTGAGGAAGGGGTTAAAGACCTTGTCTTTACACTTCCAAGCTTGGAAATCGTCAATAAGATCGTACCGTTCAAGACGATTCGTCGCGAAAACCCACAATTAGACAAAGGAAAAGAACAAGTTCTATCAGAAGGGAAAGACGGTCTCTTAGTCGAGTATGTTGAAGTGGACGGTGACAATCGCAAGGTTCTCCAGACAGAAGCAACTCCAGCTCAAGATCGAGTGATTGAGGTAGGTAGCAAACAAAGCTCAGTTGGAACAGAAGCGCCACCAGTTGTGACTCTTCCTGAGTATGTTCTACCAAGAGAGACTGAAAAACCTGCTCCAGCCGTAACAAATAATTCATCATCAAAAGATGAAAAAGCTCCTGTTACAGCTACAATCAAAGAAGACAAGGAAAGACGACTCCCTGCAACTGGGGAACAAGAAGCAAGTGCCTTCCTCTTCTTGGCAGCCATTACTTCTATCTTGTCTCTCCTCATCTTCCAAAAGAATTTCAAAGACTAATAACCCTCTTTGATTGATTCTTTCTAATTATTCAGTTCCCCCGTTGAGAAGACCGTTTGGTCTTCTCTTTTTCTATCTGTAAAATTAAAAAACATCCACAAATGTACATGGATGTTTTGGTATGACTCTATAAAGTAAGATGATCATTGAGAATAGCTGTTCTCAAATCCAACCACGTTTTCAAGTAAACGTTCATCCAAAAAAGAGAGTCCCCCTTGTCTTATCTCATCAGAACTACCATCATAAGTTCTGCAAGAACTCCACAGATAAAAGATGGTGTTTCGAATTCCTATACCATGAGATTTTCTGACGCTCACAAGCCATCTTTCCTAAATCAAACTTTCCTCTTCCACACCTAGATCTACTGACTACTATTTTTGAGTCCAGCGTATGCATAGGTTCGATTTCTGGGACACTCTTTTTCCGTCACCACCCTAAAATAAAAGCGATGCTCCCGCCCATCCTTGGCATTTTCCTTGTTTAAGACAAAGTAGTTCTTCTGATTCATCGCCATGGTGCGTAGGATATCATCGATCAAAAAAGTCAAGGGAACATTCATAGCAGAGTATTTTTGAAAATCCTCTTCAAAACGAATATAGGCATCAGAAAAATAATCCATCTGCAGTTTGTTTTCATACAACTCTTTTCTAGTCATAAACTCCCTCCTCCCACAGTCGAATTTCGAGGACATCTACTACCTCTACCAGCCTATAGCCCTCATTGGTCCTAATAGATAGAGTTTGAGGTGATAATTCACTCACCTCGCCGATGATCGTGGTTTTCTGCTTCTTTTCCTTGACCACAAAGTATCCCTTTAGTTGCCCGACATACAGCTGCGAAAGCAAGAGTAACTTCTCAACGGAATTCAAATCCGTCGAAAAAGCAACCCGATTTCTTTCTTCACCGAGTGAACTAGTATGCTCTGAGAGGAAAAAGCCCATCCACTTCTGCATCCCTGGATCTTGATAGTCACGCGCAGATGGAAAGGGTAAATAAGAACGATCAATCATTTTAAACCATCTAATCCTCCAGCAGAATGCCCCCCAATCAGCTTGCTTCTAGCAAGACTCCTAGAGGCTTCTTCCAGTGCATTGGCCTTTAAGAGGGAGGTAAAACCAAATTGTTCCCGAATGGCATCAATAGCCGTCTGGAGCCTTTCTTCTTTTTCTAACTTGTCAACATCATCAAAGAGAGAGATCAAGCCAAAGGACTCGTCCACAAATCCTGAATAGTTGACTCCGACACTTCTGACCGCTCCAGAAGTGTATTTATTATGAAATAGCTTCAAAACGTGGTCTGTTAAAACAGCAGTATTATTAGTCGGTTCGACCTTCATTTGTGTGTGAATAGACGACCTGACCTCCTGTTTAGAGAAACCAACATAGATAGAGACAAGGGTTGTTTTCTTGCCAGCCCTTCTCAGTCTAATAGCCACCTGCTCCGCCATTTCTCGAAGAATAATTTCGATATCCCGTAGCTTTACATAGTCTCTCGGCAAGATTTGAGAATTTCCTAATCCTTTGGACTTGGCTTTATAGGGCCTGTGAACATTGCTCTCATCAATCCCGTTAGCATGAAACCACAAACGCAGGCCAGCCTGACCAAGTGTTTTCTGTAGCTGGTCTGGATTGCTGGCGGCCAATTCTCTGATGGAAAAAATCCCCAGAGCATGCAAGCGTTTCTCCATCCGCCTACCAATCCCCCAAAAGTCCGTCATCTTGGGAATAGCCCAGACCTTCTCTTCCACATCCTTGTAAGACCAGTTGGCCCTCATGGTCGGAGTGTGCTTGGCCTCATTATCCAGAGCCAACTTGGCCAGTAAGGGATTGGCATTGGACATACCCACTGTAGAGTAGATCCCTGTCTGCCTCCAAATATCCCTCTGGATACGAGCAGAAAGCAGATCCAGCTTGTCTTTGCGAGAGAGACTCTTGTCTGGGATGAAATAGTTGAGCGAACTAGTCAGATCGATAAAACCTTCATCAATAGAGTAGGGATAAATATCATCTGGACTACCATAATTTTGAAAGATTCGCTGGATTTCCATATTGACTGCGATGTACTCGTCCATCCGAGGAGGGACAATCAAGGTGATTTGAGCCCAATCTTCGATGTAGCGAACATAGTCTGAGTCAGTAGGCAAGCCTTGCTTTCGAGCATTGTAATAAGAAAATTTGCGCGTTTTGATATCAAAAGGCAGATCATAGGCCCGGCCAACATTGGACTTGCCAAAAATCTTCTTAAACATGGGAGAGGAAGCTAGGATAAGACCAGTAGAATTATCCGCGCGACTCATGACACAAAGCGAGGTCTTCAGCGGATGCAAGCCCCTTTTCACACACTCAACGCTGGCATAAAAGGATTTCATGTCGACAAAGGCAATATCACTTTTGGGCTCTCTGGAATAATCAAAGTAGCCCATAGGCTAACCCTCCATCGGCACAAAATTCCCAACGATAATCCCCACAATCCGAGGATCTTCCTCATAGGAGATGAAAATGTCCTTGTATTTAGGATTGATAGAAACCAGACGCAAACCATCTTCCTCCCGATAGACCCGTTTGATATAGGTTTGGTTGTTACAAACCACTGCATAAACCGCCCCGTCATAGTCAAATCCCGTCTCTCGAATCAGAGCTACCGAACCATTTTGATATTTAGGTTCCATAGAGTCCCCAGATACCCAGGATGCAAAATCATGGGCCAACTCCTCGTTAAAGTAAACCGTATCAAAATTCTGGTCACCGTAGACCGAAGCCCCAATCCCCGCTGACATGCGTTCATAGACACGGTACTCGTAGAGGCGCTCTGGCATGGTCGTCACCTTCTGAGTTTGTTCCTCTTGAGCTAGGTTGCGAGCATAGAGCACAACCTTGTCCTTCCCTTGCTTGGAGAGGCTATTGTAGAGACGGATAATCTCTATCTGGGTGAAATAGCCTTTTGCAACTTTTAAAATCTTCTCTAGCTGGGCAACCTTCTCCTTGGATGGTTCCTTAATTCCACGTTCCCAAGCCGAGTAAGCCTGAAAACTAATCCCTAATTCCTCTGCAATTTCCTTCTGTGTCAATTTCAACTCTTTTCTCCGAGCCTTGAGTTTTTCTGGTTGGTACATGATTCACCCCCTAGTGTGATGTTTTATTGAGAATATCTCTCTTAGAAAAACAAATCGACGGTTGAGCTTACACCTCTAAAACTCAACCAATTTGGTTTAGTTTTATTATATAAAAAAAGTGGACGATTGTCCACTGGGAAAATCAAATTTTAACAGACACAACTGGAGATTCTAAACAAAAGACTGACCTAGCCCTAGCAACTCCTACTCTAATTTTTGCAACAGCTTTACAACTTGACGATTTTCAATCTTCACATAGTATACACCACTATCACTGACAAGTTTATCCTCTTTATACTTAGAAATTTTGACAGCATAAAGACCGCGTGGTAGGGGTTGGTTGGCAAAAAATTCCTTCATGAGCGCTTCAAGCTCTTTAAGATAGTCATCATACAAGAGATCTCTTTTTTCCTTCGGAACGAAATATTGAAATTCAAATGTCGGTATAAAAATCTCTTTTTGGAAAAGATATTGAGCATCCATTGGATACATTCCTTGCAGAGCTTGGCCCTTGCTTTGATTTTCCTCTAATATTTCATTATAAAGATAGATATTATCAGATTGGTTATTAAATTCAAAACCAATACCTTGATACTTCAAATCAGGCAGTTTAGGATCTTTGATTGAACTGTCCAGTGTTTTTAAAAATTCGCTGGTGCCTGGACTAACCTCAATCCCTAAATAGGCTAATTCTGGGAAAACATCATAAATTTTTTTACCATTTTTGTAATCAACCTCTGCATCTGTCTTTCCATATGTTTCACTTTTCGAAAAGCGAGTATAGTATTTAAATCGAGTTTTAACCTGATAGGTTTTTCCAGCTATATTTTCACTGTAGCTACCATGGATTATAAATCCTCCCACACTTGTATAGTTTTTCTCGTATTTTTCTAACTCAAACTGTCCTGTAAGACCGTAATTTTGATAAGAACGATGCACAGCTTGCTCAATCTCAGTTCGACTTGCATGGGCAAATAGCCCCCACATATCCATTAGAGCAAAAATTGGACTGAACACTGTGAAGATTACGATTGGGATCACTATGGATAAGCAACCTATTAATAGCCAATTTCTTTTCTTGGCGTTTCCTTCAGATTTTTTAGCAGTTTTCTGTTTCCTTTTTAAGATTAGAATGAGCAAAACCAAAATCCCTAATACAAATAAAACCAATCTACAATCTCCTTTTACTTTTGACAGTTGTTAACAGGTAGATAGGAGACTGACAGAAATACTCATCTCACCTGCTAACTTATCCTGAATTCCATAAACTCGTCTGAAACGAGGAGCAACCCTTGTCTCATTATACCACATGGGCAATACCGTGAGAAGATGAGAAAAACAAAAGAAAACCACCTGAATTTGTTTCAGGTGGTTAGCTTCATGAGACTAGAAATAGTATCTATAGACCTTTATCTCTTTTTAGACTTCTTGACGTATTCCTTGTACATTTTTGACTTCTTTCCATACCATTCTTCGATGCTAT
>ERZ1645004.129-NODE-129-length-17341-cov-3.982240_pt1 | contig 17341 bp, 10 predicted proteins | sample MGYA00579304_ERZ1645004 | MGnify/ENA primary metagenome ERZ1645004 (study PRJEB40715, sample SAMN01906944) | human oral metagenome | study: EMG produced TPA metagenomics assembly of PRJNA78025 data set (Human Oral Subgingival Plaque Microbiome).
TTGTTCTCAGAGTCGGAGCCATTCTGGGTGTCAGAGCCGCCATTAGCACCGCCGTTGCCTTGACCCTTGCCTTCGCCGGAGGAGCCAGCAGTGGAGCCACCGTTACCGTCGCCCTGGCCAGTGCCGTTGCCTTGGCCTTTGCCCTTGCCTTCGCCGGAAGAACCAGCGGTGGAACCACCATTGGTGTCGGAGGTGGAGTTAATGTCGGAGCCGCTCTTGCCGTCGGAGCCACCTTCGCCCTGGCCGTTGCCATTACCCTTATTGTCGCCGGAGGAGCCAGCGGTGGAGCCGTTGCCCTTCTTGTCCTTATCCTTGTCGGAAGAGGAGCCGGTGAGAGCGCCACCAGCGGAACCAGCAACAGCACCAGCATCGGAACCAGTCTTGGAGTCGGAGCCGCCATTGGCACCGCCGTTACCGCCACCATTGCCGTTACCGCCACCGGTGGAACCGCTTGTGGAGCCGTTGTTGTCCTTGTTGTCGCCAGTAGAACCACCATTGGTGTTGCTGCCACCGTTACCGTTGCCGTTGCCACCGTTGGTGGAACCGCCATTGCTGTCGGAACCGCCCTTATCCTTGTCCTTGTCGCCGCCGAAGAGGCTGGAGGAACCGGCAAACAGGTCACCCAGGGAGCCCTTGTTCTTGTCTTCCTTCTTGGAAGAGCCACCGGCTGCGCCGCCGGAGAAGCACTTGGAGGAGCCGGCGAACATGGCACCGGCAGAACCGGTCTTAGCAGCGGAGCTGTCGCTACTCATGTCCTGGTATGGCTGGTTGACGTAGATGGTTTGGTTCTCATCGTTGATGTCATTGTGCTTGGCGATGAGCTTCCCGTCGGGGCCATAGGCCTCTTCGAATACAACCAGGGTCTTACCAGCGTAGCCCTCGGGGATTTCAAGCTCCAGGTGGACCTCGTCCTTTTCCTGGGTGGGCGTGAACTTCTTTTCTGACTTGATGTCGGTTGCCACACCCTTGTAGGTGCCGTCTTCCTGCTTGACCCGCTCGTACAGCTGACCCTTCAGGGTATATTCCTTGCCAACGATCAGGCCCTCGTAAGCCACGATGTCAACGATGGTGCCGCCCTTGGACTTCACCCGCTGTGAATGCTCGTCACCCTTCTTGCGGGCGGTGGTGGAGAGTCGGGCGTTGGTGCCTTCCCACTCAATATAGAGTTCGGCTTCCTTGGTCTTTTCCTTATCGTGGGTGACGATCAGGGTTTGATAATGGCCATTATTAGCAGTCGGAGAAATGATGAGGGCACCATTGACCTCAGAGGAAGCAGCCTTAGCGATCAGTTTGGCAGACCCTGCTTGTTCCTCAGCCTTGAAGTAGAACTCTTGGCCCTTCTTGATCTCATTGGCTGGGAACGCATTGCCATTCTTGTCGACAACCTGACCGGTTTCGGCGGTCACTTCCACGGAATCGGCGTTGGTGTCCAGGGTGAAAGGTCCGAAAGTGCCATTGGCTTGGCGCGTTGCACTGTCCTTGCCCTTGAAGCCGACCTGGAGGTCCACAGAGGTAGACTCCGCACGGCCCACGTTGGCGGGGCCGAGCAAGTATTCGTAGACTTTCTTGGCGTTTTGCTGTTCTTCAGCGGTACCTTGACCGTGGGCAAGACCCTTGTAGTTGAAGCCGGAGCCCAGATTCCAGATAGCTGCCTGGGTTTGGGCGATCACGGATTTCTTGGAGACCTGAGTGGAGGTTACGCCAGCCTTTTGGAGTACGGTTTCATAACTGACGGCCGGGTAGCTATTGGCGGCGATCCAGTTAACCTTCCGGCGAACGGTTTCATCCTTCGCAAAATTGTTATCGCCAGGGAATTTTTCCCACTTAGCGGCATAAGCATCATCGGTTTTGTGGAAGTTCACTTCCAACTCATTGCAGTATGCGAGACGTTTTTCACTACCAGAAGTAGCACTGAAGAGTTCGGCGAGGACATTCTTAGAACCATCTGTAATCCGATAACCCTGCTCAGCTTCATCGATGCTGAACTTGGCGCCGATTTCCTGTGCGCTTGCAGTAGGTGCTACGTGAGCTGCGCCAAAAAATAGTGACAACGCTGCCACTGCGCTGACCAGCCGCTTGGACCGGCCTTTATTGAGACTATGTTGAGAAAGCATTGACCCATCGTTTTCTGGCGACTCCGCTAGACGAGTCACCGATAAGGCGAACTTGATACCTGATAACGGATTCTTAAGGTAATGCGTTCGGCAATAACGCATGGTTCCTTGGAACCGTTTCAAGAATTAGATGTTAATTGGAAAATCAATCCGAAAAAACTGCCCCAGAGGGGTGTGATTTGAAACGTAATCATACATATCAGTTATGCTAATCGGACATTTTATGGAACTGTACCCCACGAAATATCCCCCCGATGGGTAATTTGGGAAATGTCCATATTTTAGGTATAAAAACTAACTCATTTTCGATCTATTATTCACCAAAACAGCACTTTAGCGCATTTATTATATAGGTATTAGGTGTATTAATGTTGTACATATGTTCGATCGTTGTTGTGGTTTTTAAAAACCGGAGGGGGGGATTTATGGGTTGATTAAAATGTTCTCATTTTCTTCATCGAGACCGAACCGTTACCATTTTCACTGGGATTTCTTTATAAAAATATCTCTAATTCTTACCTCAATCTAGGGGTTATGGGGGCAAACATCTACCCCCATTTGGTGTCTTTGGGTATTGGTAGCTTTTGTGAAGCGATTAATGCCTATAGTCCAGCATAGATAAAATTTGGCGAATATATCGCGGTTATCCAGTAAAAAACCGTCGAACTCTTAGCTGTAGAAAAGGTTCTATTCATTTGGAATAAGAATTATAGAGCCATGGCTAGCAGCAAAAGGCTTACCTGAGAATTTTGGCGTCGAAAAGCGAGAAAGAAACCCGTCTAAATAAGTTTCCAATAATAAACCTACTTAAGGCGAATCATTGCTGGGTAAAACCATAATTACCACCCCAATTACCCACACTGATGTGGGGAGCTTAGCGGCAACCAGCAACTACGCACTACCCTTAGGGAGAAACTCTTATCCTAAGGATCTACCAGGAAGGTAACTTTATGAACGACTATCGGTTGCAGCGCTTCTTACTGCCTCGCGTTGGTGAGCCGCACGATGTGCGCATGTTGTACCTCATCGAATCCGAATACAACAAGCAGCGTGCCATGTGGACCGACCGCAGTAGTATCACTATTACCGCCGGTAGCGAGGTCAGCTTTCTTTCCTACTTCAATGCCTTCCCCGCCAGCTATTGGCGACGCTGGTCCCAACTCGATTCCGTTATTCTTAAAGTCAGGGTCACCGGGGCCGCCCGCATCGACGTTTACCGTTCTAAATTCGACGGCGCCCGCATCGGGGTCGAGGGTAAACAGGTGAAAAATGGTGAGGTCGAATTCAACCTTTCCCTCGCCCCCTTCGAAATCGGCGGGTGGCTCTGGTGGGACATCACCGCCGAAACCGACGTGACTGTGGAAGAGGCCGGCTGGTATGCCCCCCATGCGCCCAAAGCGCAGACGCTTCCCGACGGCACCCAAGTTGGTCCTTTCGAACCGCGGGTGACCGTGGGCATTCCCACCTTCAACCGGCCTGACGACGCCGTTGCCGCTCTCGAAGCCCTCGCCCAAGACCCCGAAGTCGATGCCGTCATCGACACGATTATCATGCCCGATCAGGGTAATAAGCACCCCGCTGACCACCCTGGCTACAAAAACGCCGTCGCCCACTTCGGCGACCGATTCCACGAATTCCGCCAAGGCAACCTTGGCGGCTCTGGCGGCTACTCCCGCATCATGTACGAAGCCCTGGGGGACGGGCCAGCTGGTGCCGCCAAATCCCCCTACATTCTTTATATGGATGACGACATCGCCATCGAACCCGACTCCGTGCTGCGCGCCCTGGCCGCCGCCCGCTACGCTAAATCCCCCATGCTCATCGGTGGCCAAATGCTTAACCTGCAAGAACGCAGCCACCTGCACACCATGGGCGAAATCATCAACCGGGGCGATTTCATGTGGACCTCCGCACCCCACGTCCACTACGACCACAACTTTGCCGCCCACCCGCTCTCCGACCTTGGTAAACCCGGCGACAAGCCCGATCACCCTAACTCCCGCGACCTGCACCGGCGCATCGACGCCGAATTCAATGGTTGGTGGATGTGCATGATTCCCCGGTTGGTTGCCGAAGAAATCGGCCAGCCCCTCCCGCTCTTTATTAAATGGGACGACGCCGAATACGGGCTGCGTGCTGCCCGCCACGGCTACCCCACCGCCACCTGGCCCGGCATCGCCATTTGGCACATGGCCTGGAGCGATAAAGACGACGCCATCGACTGGCAGGCCTACTTCCACCTGCGCAACCGCCTGGTGGTGGCCGCCATGCACCACGATGGTCCCATCGACGGCATCATCCGCAGCATGCTGAAAGCCACCATCAAACACCTCATGTGCTTGGAGTATTCAACGGTGGCCATTCAATTGGAATCAATCAAAGACTTCCTCCGGGGGCCCGACAACCTGTTTGACATCCTGGAATCCTCTCTGCCCCGGATCGCCGCGATTCGGAAAAACTACTCCGACGCCGTCATCCTGCCCTCCGCCGCCGAACTGCCCCGCCCCACCGGCATCCCTGGCGTGCCCATCAAGGACATTGGCGGCCGGCTCGCCCCTCTGAAGAAGGCCGTGTGGCTGGCCAAAGGCATCAAACACTCCCTCAGCCGAGAAAATAAGGCACACCACGAGGTTCCCCAAGCCAACCTCGCCCCGATTGAGGCCCGATGGTTCTCCCTCTCGCGGGTCGACGGTGCCACCGTGGCCACCGCCGACGGTCGGGGAGTGGTCTTCCGGAAACGCGACCTGGCCCAGGCCAAAGACCTTTTCAAGCAGACCCGGGCCCTCCACAAGCAACTCCAAGAACGCTTCGAAGTGCTGCGGGTACAATACCGGGCAGCCCACCCTGATTTGGTGAGCCGGGAAAGTTGGGCGAAAATCTTTGAACCAGAAAAAGCTGGATCGGGAAAAGCCGCAACAGCGAAACCGGAAAAGCTAAACCAAAAGCTGAGTGAGAAAGAATAGCGATTAGTGAAAAACGAGTCTGACATCCTGGTGTCCCTCCAAGACCGCTTGGCGACACCCGGCATCCTCCGCATTGCTCGCGGTTTAAGCCACTTCGGGGAGCACTCCTTGGGGTGGTTGGGATTGGGATTTATCGGGGCGTTGGTGGATAAAAACCATCGCGGCCGGTGGTTCAAACTGATGGCGGCGGCGTTTGTGAGCCACGCACTAAGTGTCGTCGTCAAGCGAATTGTGCGACGGAAACGGCCGCACGATCCCCGCATTCAAGTGGGCGTAGGAACCCCCAGCGAGCTGAGTTTCCCCAGTTCACATGCAACATCGACCACGGCGGCGCTTGTGACATTGGCGAAAATCACTAGGAATCCGTTGCCGCTGCTCGGGGTGCCAGTGATGATGCTATCCCGTATGGTACTTGGTGTTCATTACCCTACCGATGTGCTGGCCGGCGCAATTGTGGGAGCCGTAACCGCGCAGGTTATCGACCGGAAAGTTGCCGGCTGCGGCCAATGTGGGGTTCACGGGGCGCAACGGAAAGAAGGATAGCTCATGAGCGAGAAGCCAGAGAAGTCAGAATCAGAGGCTGACACACAGGCCGGGTCGCTGCCCGAGGCTGAGGCAGGGTCCGAGGTGGCTGAGGCGGGGGCTGCCGAAGTCGCCGTTGACGACGCGGCGCAACCCCCGGCAACTCCGGCGGCGGAGTCAGCCGATGACACCCACGGGAAAAAACCGCCCAAAAATCTAGTAGACGCCATTATCAAAGGTCTTCGCCCCAAACAATGGGTGAAGAACGTGCTGGTCCTGGCGGCGCCGCTTTCCGCCGGCGCGGCTAAACTCTTCGCCACCAGCACACTTGTGGACGTTGCCATTGCCTTTGTGGCTTTCTGCTTCGCGGCATCTTCCATTTACCTCATTAACGATGCCCGCGACATTGAGGCCGACCGGGCGCACCCCACGAAGCGGTTTAGGCCAATCGCCTCCGGGATGCTGCCCCAGAAGCTGGCGTATGTGCTGGCAGTGGTCCTGATTCTTGCTGCGGTGGTGGTGAGCTATCTTGCATCATCCGGCCATGGGCTGGTGATCGTGGTGGTGGTGTATATCGTGTTGCAGCTGGGCTATTGCTTCGGGTGGAAGCACCAGCCGGTGATTGATATTGCCCTGGTGAGCTCCGGGTTTATGCTGCGCGCCATGGCTGGCGGTGTGGCCGCGGGCATCTATCTGTCGCAGTGGTTCCTGTTGGTGGCCGCGTTCGGTTCCCTGTTCATGGCCGCAGGCAAGCGGTACGCCGAGATTCTGTTGGCGCAGGAGTCTGGTGCGAAGATCCGCAAGGCCCTGGAGGGGTATACCGTCACGTACTTGCGGTTTGTGTGGACTTTGGCCGCCACTTCCGTGGTGATCGCCTACGCCCTGTGGGGTTTCGAGATGGCCCGCCAGGCCGCTGGTACTGCTGCTGTGTGGTATCAGGTGTCCATGGTGCCGTTCACGGTTGCGATTCTTCGGTATGCGGCGGATGTTGACCGCGGTGCCGGCGGCGCCCCCGACGAGTTGGCGTTGAGCGACCGGACCCTGCAAATTTTGGCCATGGCGTGGCTGGCTTGTATAGGTGTTGCCGTGTATTTGGTGCCGGTTTTGGGCTAGCCCCGCCCGCTTTTCGACGCCACCTCCCGGCACCAGCCCATTCACCTCTCCCACGGGATCCCTCGCCTCCCGCCTCCCGGGGCCTCCTGCGTTAGCTTGGTTTCCGTCGATTTGTCCCGGTTTTAGCCTGCCTTAGGGAGGTTTCCCAGCTAACGCCCGAGCGGGACGTTTGGGTTGGGGCGAGCCGGCTTCACCTGGTTTCCCTGCGTGAGGTTGAGGAGGCCGGATTCCCGGCGTTGTAGTTTTCCGCTCTTTCCCTGGCCCGAGCGTTAGCTTGGGTTCGCGTTTGAGGGTGCCGGAAACCGGGCTTGATTTACACGATTCCCAGCTAATGGTTTTGGCAGGTTTGCCAGGCTGCCATGCTTGCCCCTCCTATAGGATTCCTCACCATATCCCCTCCTGCGTTAGCTTGGTTTCCGTCGATTTGGCCCGGTTTTGGCCTGCCTCAGGGAGGTTTCCCAGCTAACGCTCGGGCTGCTCGCGCTCGGGCCTGCCCGCGTCCGTACCCGCGGGGCCCTGTGGCACCCCCCCGCGGCGCCCGCCGCCCAGGGCCAGCCTCAAGCCCCAACCCTAGGCTCCAAACCTCAAGCTCATTCCGTTGGGGGGATGACGGATTCAAACTCACCGCTTGCTAAGATATCTTCCTATGACCACAGCCCGCTCTCTCACCACGCTCTCCGGTGTTATATCAGCAGTCGTTGTTGCCGCCCTCGGGTTTTACGGCGGCTGGCAGCGCCGTTGGATGAGCGATGATGGGTTGATTGTGTTGCGCACGGTCCGTAATCTTCTCGCTGGGAACGGGCCGGTTTTTAATGCGGGGGAGCGGGTGGAAACAAACACCTCCACCCTATGGCAATACATTATTTATATTGGTGCATTGATAAGTGGTTCTCGGTTGGAGACTATTGCCTTGTGGGCGGCGTTGGTCTTCACCACTGTGGCCCTGTTCATTGCGGCCGTGGCCACCGTGAAACTCTATCAGGGCAATAATCGGCTGCTGCTCCTGCCTTTTGGGGGGATATTGTACATTTCGTTGCCGCCGGCCCGGGATTTCGCCACCTCGGGCCTGGAGTGGGGTCTGTCCCTGCTGTGGATTGCCACGTGGTGGTTCCTCATGGTTCAGTGGGCGGAGGATGCCAAGCTGCGGTGGGGGATTAAGTACAGTTATCTGTTGGCGTTTTGTTCGGGCTTGAGCTGGTTGGTGCGCCCAGAATTGGCGTTGTATGGGGGCTTGTCGGGCCTGATGCTGCTGATTATGGATCGGAAAAATTGGTGGAAGATCCTCTTGGCGGCGATCCCGGTGCCGTTGGCCTACCAGGTGTTTCGCATGGGGTATTACGGCCTGTTGGTGCCGCACACCGCGGTGGCGAAGTCGGCGTCGGGGTCGCAGTGGGGTGATGGCTGGTTTTATCTCATGGATTTTGTGACCCCATACCATTTGTGGTTGGGGGTGCTCATTGCGGTGGCTGCTGCCGGGTTGCGGGTGTGGAACGCCACGCGGGAGGCGTCGATAAGCGTGAATCGACGCACCGTGGTCATTGGGTTGACGTGTGGGGCGGCGCTGATTCATTTCCTTTATGTGCTGCGCGTGGGCGGCGATTTCATGCATGGGCGCATGTTGCTGCTGCCGCTGTTTACGCTGCTGCTGCCGGTGAGCGTTGTGGTGATTGATCGGCAGCGGATTCCGACGACTGTGGCGGCTGCGGGGCTGTTTATCGCCGGCATGGGCTGGAGCTTTGCGACGGTCCTAGGTGGGCACCCCTACCAGCTTCCCGAGGGGGACGAAGCCCCGCTGCGCATCGTGGATGAGCGGATTTTTTGGCAGCTGGCCACCTACCGGGACCAGCCCACCCGCTACGCCGAGGACTTCCTCACCGCCCGCAATATGAATAATTTCGTGCCCATGCTGGAGCGGGGACGTGCCGCTCATGATGCCCAACTGTTTCAGATTCGCCTGAGTCAGCATCCTTTGGTGTTGTCGTGGGAGCCGCGGCCGCGCACCACCGAACACACCGACCTGGCCGACATGCCGCTGTCGCTCACCATGATTAATCTGGGCATGACCAGCATGAACGCCCCCCTGGACGTGCGGGTGCTCGACAACATGGGTCTGGCCAACCCCCTGGCCGGCCGCCAACCCCGGGTCGTCAATGGGCGGGTGGGGCACGACAAGAACCTGCCCTTGGAATGGCAGGTGGCGGATTCGGCCGTGCCGCTGGACGCCGTGCCGAGTTGGGTGGACAAAGCATATGTGAAGCGTGCCCGGGAGATTTTGTACACTCCGGAGTACCAAAAACTTTTCGCCTCGTACCGAAGCCCGCTCACCTTCAAACGCTTCCTTGCCAACATCAAATTCAGCCTGGGATCAGGGCGGACCCTCCAGTTCCAGGAGGACCCGGCCGCCTACCAAGGCCCCCTGCCTGTAGTGGATCCGCTTCCGATAAATTGGCCTCGGGACATCAAATTGGATCCGGTTCGCTAGCGTTGCTAACCTCGATTGGGGGACGGTAGCACGATAGTTAAAAGCGATTCAAAAGTGTGAACGTTACCCAAGATTAGGGAAAGAGTTGCCCCCGGGGTAGCTGAGAACTGCCTTTGATTCGGCTGCGTGATTGTCGAAAAATGCCGGTGAAAATCGACGAAAAATCACCTGAGTTTCTCGCCCTATATACCCCAAGAAATTACCCCTGTAACCCAATATAGGTGTAGTGGGTGATTTTATTATTACTGCTGGTAGTGAATGAATTTGATAGGTCTGCTACCAAAATTTTGTGGATGGTTAGGTAACAAAATAGGTGGACTAATTTATATCCCTGTTATAAAGTTTAGGCATTTAGTTGGCTCTTTGCTGTGAACCACTACAAAACCTAAGAGCAAGAAGTTTCACGAGAAGTGAATTATCTGACCTGAATCATAGGAGAAGCATGAAGTTCATGACACGCGCGATAAAGAAGGTGGCGGCGGCTGTCACCGCAGTTGCCGCTGCTTCCGTTCTGGCGGTGGCGGGCCAGGGCGTAGCTACTGCTGGCCCGCGGGACTGGTTGCGTCCTGACGCCACCGGGGCTTGTGAATGGGATGGGGTTGGCTTCTGGGTTCAGCGTTGTGACGTGTTTTCCCCAGCCATGAACCGGAACATCACCGTGCAAATTCAACCGGCACAACGAGGCGGTAATGCTGGGTTCTATCTGCTTGACGGTGCTCGCGCCACCGAACGAGCAAATGCCTGGACCACCGACTCCAATGCCCCGGAGCTCTACGCTAACCACAACATCACCCTGGTGATGCCTGTTGGTGGTCAGGGTACTTTCTACCAAGACTGGCTGCGGCCTGCTAACTACACTGGTGACGGCCCGCTGTTTAAGTGGGAAACCTTCCTCACCAAGGAACTCCCGGCTTACCTGGAGGGCAACTTCGGTGTTGCCAGGAACAACAACTCCATCGCCGGCCTGTCCATGGGTGGTACCGCCGCCCTGAACCTGGCAGCCCGAAACCCGGCAATGTTCAAGCAGGCCATGAGCTGGTCTGGCTACCTCACCATGTCTGGCCCGGGCATGAGCACCCTGGTGCGTCTAGCTATGCTGGACCTGGGCGGCTTCAACGTCAATAACATGTACGGTTCGATGTTCAACCCGAACCGGTACGAGAACGACCCCTTCTGGAATATGGGTGCCCTCAGGGGTAAGGACGTGTATATTTCCGCAGCCAGCGGTTTCTGGAGTGCTGACGATATCATGCGCTACGAAGTGAAGGACCGGATCACCGGCTCCATCCTGGAGGCGTTCAGCCTGTACACCACCACGCTGTGGGAGGCCAAGGCGCGCGCCGAGGGCGTGAATGTGACCGTTAACTATCCGGCAGCAGGCATCCACAACTGGTTGCAGTGGAACTACCAGTTGAACCTCACCAAGAACCGCGTGCTTGACGTCATGCAAGCTTGGTAATCCACACATAACGGAAAGAAGTCACCGGGGTATCGCAATTGTTGGGACTGCGATGCCCCGGTAGCATTTTGTCGGTTTACCGGTGCGCCGCACAGCAAGGCACTATGGTGCCTTTACACTTGGCAGGTAACATTTGTGAGCTTTTCGACGAATATTCCTGTGAGGCCGACAGACCGTTACAATCGCCAGGGCAGGGGAATCCCCGGTGAATCAGCTCAGTACTAAAAACTTGAAGGATTGAACATAATGCGTGTAACTCAACGTCGTTCCTACCAAATAGCCGCCCTTCCGGTGGCCATTGGCTTGGGAGTCTCCCTGCTATTTCCTCCCGCTGCGGTGGCGCAATCAACCACCAGCGCGAAGCCAACTAGCACGAGCACTAGCAAATCCCGTAGCAGTAATTCGTCAAGCTCAGGAAGCCTGGGGAGCTCCTCCCTGAATGGCTTGACCGACTACCTTGATACCAATGCGGTGGAACGCACCCCTATTCGCGTGGACGAGCGGCCCCAAATCAATGGTCTGCCTGATGGGGTGTCGGTGGAGCGTGTCAAGTGGATTACCGATAGGCGCATCGAACTGCAAATTAAGTCCAAGGTCATGCCGAAAGACGTGGTTAAGGTGCAAATGCTGCTAGCCCGCGATTGGCATTCCCAGCCGAATCGGAAATTCCCCGAGGTGTGGGCCCTCGACGGGTGGCGGCCCCCCGACATTGAAAGCGGCTGGACCAGCGAAACCAACATTGAACAACTGTTCGCCGACAAGAACGTCAATGTGATCTTGCCTGTTGGCGGCGAATCCTCCTTCTACTCCGACTGGCAGTCCGAAGACAACGGCAAGCACTACATGTGGGAGTCCTTCCTGCTCAATGAGCTTATTCCCGTGCTGAAGAACGGCTATCGGGCCAATGGCGACCGGGCTATCTTCGGTCTGTCCATGGGTGGCACCGCCGCCATGAACCTGGCGGAACGTAACCCCGACCTGTTTAAGTTTGTGGGCTCCTTCTCCGGGTATTTGGACACCACCAGCCCCGGCATGCCCGATGCTATCCGCACCGCCCAACAGGACGCTGGCGGATACCACAGCGAGGCCATGTGGGGGCCGGACGGCTCCCAACAGTGGATCGACCATGACCCCAAGCTGGGCATTAAGGCGTTGAAGGGGATGAAGGTGTATGTGTCGGCCGGCTCCGGCCGGGATGATTTCGGCCAGCCGGGCTCCGTCGCAAAGCATCCGGCGAATGCCGCCGGTATTGGGCTGGAAGTTATTTCGCGCATGACCACCCAAACCTTTGTCGACTTTGCCCGCCGGGATGGGGTGGAAGTCACCTCGGTGTTCCGGCCCTCTGGCGTGCACGACTGGCCCTACTGGCAGTTTGAGATGGGGCAAGCCTGGCCGCACATCGCCGGGGCCCTCAACCTGTCGCAATCCGACCGCGGTGCCGACTGCACCCCCGTTGGGGCCATCGCCGAAGCCACCAAGGGCGGCGTCATCGGCAACTGCGTGAACAACGAATACGACGTGGCCGGCGGCAAGGGTCAGGACTTCACCAACGGTCGCGCCTTCTGGTCCCCGAACACTGGCGCTCAGGCCCTCTACGGCCGGATCGGCACCGTGTACACCGAGCTTGGCGGCCCCGGCTCCTGGCTGGGATTCCCCACCTCCACGGAACGCGGGCTCGCAAACGGTGGCCGGTTCGTCACCTTCGAACACGGCAATATCTACTGGACCCTGCAAACCGACGCCATTGCCGTACCCACCGACATCGTGAACAAGTGGGGCGACCTCAAGTGGGAGAACGGTGACCTGGGTTACCCAGTGGCCGAAGCTACCGAACACAACGGTGGCCTGGTGCAGAAGTTCCAAAACGGCTACGTCACCCGTAACCCCAAGGGTGCTAATAACTGGGTGCGGGGCGCCATTGCCGCCAAGTACGGTGAGCTGCAAACCGCCAAGTCCAAGCTGGGCTACCCCACCTCTGATGAGAAGTCCATCAACGGTGGCGCCTTCCAAGAGTTCGAAAACGGCAACATTTACTGGTCCCCCGCCACCGGCGCTCACGTTATCTACTACGGTGACATTTATAAGGCTTGGGGCGAAAAGGGCTACGAGCAGGGCGAATATGGCTACCCCACCTCCGATCAGGAGTCTGCTAGCGGTTCCATCACCTTCCAGGGTGGTAAAATGAGTCAATCCAATGGCAAAGTCCGCGAGGAGCGAAATTAGTGAAACGCCTGTTAGCGACAGGGATTCTTACCCTGTCCGTCATAACCGCTGGTGCTGGCCTCAGCGCCTGTGGTAGTTCCACCGTGAGCGATGATGCTACGGCATCCGCGTCCAAAGCCCCCATCGCGCCCCTGAAGGGCTCCGGTGGTTCGGGTGCAACTTCAGGTGCGGCCGGGGCCTCCGATGGCGCTGGTGCCGGTGCTAGTGGGGCTAACGGGGCTGGTGGCTCCGGTGGTGCCGGCGAGAGCGGTAACGCCGCCCCGCCGGCTGATGGGCCAGCCCAAGAAGTATCGTCCATTCCCACGCCGGCCCAACAGTTGAGCGATGCGGACAAGACCTACTTCGACGCCCTCACGGCTGGTGGTATTAAGGTGGAAGGCGCCGAAAACCAAATGATCGGCGCCGCCCAGGTTGTGTGCCAAAACCAATTCCCGCAGGCTGTGCAGGCAGTCGGTGGGCAATTGGTGGAGCAGAAGCGTACCTCGCTGTCGCCCGAAGAGACCGTTTCCCTGATTGAAACGTCGGCACGCAAGGCATATTGCTCTTAACGCCGATCCAAGGAAGTTCATGAAGAAAGTTCTCACCGTTCTTGCCGCGCTTGTGGTGATTGTTGTGGTTGCTGCAGGTGCGCAGCAATGGTTGAGTCAAACCAATAAGGGGGGCCAGGTCGGCCCGCCCGAAACCTCCGAAGCAACCATGGTGACCCAACCCGACCACTGTCCCCGGGTTGAGGTGCTTGTCGCGCCCGGCACGTGGGAATCCTCCAAGACCGATGACCCGTTCAACCCCACAGCGAACCCCAAATCGTTCATGTTGAACATTTCCCGGCCGTTGCAGGAAGCCTATCCGGCACACGAGGTGAAGGTGTGGACCCTGCCGTACACGGCGCAGTTCAAGAACATTAACTCCCAAAACGAGATGCCTTACGACGAATCCCGGGAGGAAGGCATCGCCACCATGGAAACCGAAATGCGGGACGTGTTCCGGGAATGCCCCCTTACCGATTACATCCTCACCGGGTTCTCCCAGGGTGCGGTCATTGCCGGGGACATTGCCAATAAGATCGGCACCGGCACTGGGGTGGTTCCGGCGGAGCGGATCCGGGGCGTGGCATTGATCGCCGACGGTCGGCGGGAACCCAACGTGGGCCAGCATGTGGGCAACCCGGTCGGTGGTGTGGGTGCGGAAATCGCCCTACAACCCCTCAACCTGTTGGTGCAGCCCGTCGTGCCCGGCGCCACCATGCGGGGTCCCCGGCAGGGCGGCTTCGGCGCCCTGAACGATCGTACGTTCGAAATTTGCGCCCCGAACGATGCCATTTGTGACGCCCCCCGGGAGATCGGCAATGCCCTGGGCCGCGCCACCGAAATGGTGCAGGCCAATGGGGTGCACTCGGTGTATGCCACCAACCCCTATGTGATTCCCGACACCACCGCAAACCAGTGGGTTGTGGAATGGGCAAAGGGGCTCATTAACCAGTAACGATGATGTTTCGGCGCCCGTCGAGGTGTTCGTCCCACCGCTCGTAGTAGGCGGTGATGGCGAGCACCTCGTCCCAGTTGAGGGTTCCTCGCTTTTCGACGCGCCGTCGGTGCTCAACCTCGTCCGGGAGCACACATTCGAATTGGATGAGCCTCGCCCGATGCTGTTCGGCCAGGTCCCGGAATATGGCCCGGGTGTGGTGCATGGGGTTGACCGCATCAATGATCACGGTGCGACCCAGCTCTAGGTTGTCGCCGGCCAGGTGGGCGATGGCCTGGTAGCCGTAGTCCTTGAGGTCGTTGTTGTTGGCCATGCGGATGAAGGGCGCCTCCAGGGTGTCGAGGCGGAGGTAGACGGCGCGGAGCGCGTCGGCAAGCGATCGTGCCTGGGTGGTTTTGCCCACGCCTGGCAGACCGGCGAAAACGATGAGTCTACTCATGCCCCAAGTCTAGGTTGGAATTTGCTGTCAATTTGGGAGAATGAGAGTTCATTTTGCTCTGCAAGTAATACACTGGTGGCTGGTTACGATGGAGTAACCAGAAGCGCAATTTCAATCGATTTTATCGAGGAGACACATGGATTTACATGCGATTATCGGCCAGTTCTTCAACGAGAAAGGTGAGATCACCCTCCAGCCTGAGGTGACGCTTGCCGGCATGTGCGAAGTCCTTTACCAGACGGAGAAGGCGGCCGGCACCACTGGTCGAAAGACCTTGCGATTCTGGGATTTCTCGCAGTCCCGCGATGGGGAAATCGTGGAATACTCCCGTGACCAGATTAATACCCGCATTAAGGCTGTTGCGGCTAGGTTGCAGCAGGTGGGCACCATTGGCGACCGGGTGGCCATCCTTGCCAATAACTCCCCCGAATATGTGTTCGCAATGTTGGGGGCCATGTATGCCGGCATGGTGCCGGTGCCGCTGTACGACCCCAATGAGCCCGGCCACGCCGACCACCTCAAGGCGGTGATTTCGGATTCCGCCCCCAAGGCTGTGCTCACCAATGCCCGGTCTGCCGGTGCGGTGCGGACGTTCTTCGCCGACATTCCCGGCCGGGAGCGGCCCCGCGTGCTGTCGGTGGATTCCCTGCCGGACTCCCTGGCTGAAAGCTTTACTAACCCCCTGGAAAACCCGGCCGCCCAGCAATTCCTGGCTGCTAGTGGCAAGCTGCCGGTGGACTTGACCGCCTTCCTGCAATACACTTCCGGCTCCACCCGGGTGCCGGCCGGCGTGGTGTTGACCAACCGGTCCATTCTCACCAACGTGCTGCAGATTTTCACCGCCGCCCAGTTGAAGACCCCCCTCCGGCTGGTCACCTGGCTGCCGCTGCACCACGACATGGGCATCGTGCTGGCCACCTTTGTGACCATTCTCGGCCTGAACATGGACCTGATGTCGCCCCGCGATTTCATCCAGCAGCCCGCCCGGTGGGTGAACCAGTTGCACGCGGAGCATGAGGGCGAAAACGTGTATTCGGTTATTCCGAACTTTGCCATGGATTTGGCCATGCGCTACGGGCTGCCGGCCGCCCGCACGGATTTGGATCTGTCCCAGGTGGATGGCCTGATTTTGGGTTCCGAGCCGGTGACCGAAAAGTCCATGGAGGCCTTCATTTCGGCGTTTGCGGAGCATGGGTTGCATCGGGCTGCGGTGCGCCCCTCCTACGGCCTGGCTGAGGCGTCGCTGCTGGTCACGACGCCACAAACCCCGAATCGTCCCCTGATTAACTATTTTGATCGGGAGGCGCTGTCCGAGGGGCGCGGCGTGGTGGTTGCGCGCAATGAGGATTCGGTGTCGTTTGCCTCCAACGGCCAGGTGGTGCGTCCGCAACTTCTTGCGATTGTTGACCCCGAAACCCGCGCCGAGGTTCCCGACGGTACCGTGGGTGAGCTGTGGTGTTATGGCGCTAACATTGCCGCCGGCTACCTGAATCGCCCCGAGGAAACCGAAGAGACGTTCCATAATACCCTGGTGACCCCGTTGGCTGAGAATTCCCGGGCCACCGGCGCGCCTGCCGACGCCCAATGGTTGGCCACCGGTGACCTGGCCGTCATCGTCGACAACGAGGTCTACATCACTGGCCGACTCAAGGACCTCATCATCATCGCCGGCCGTAACCACTATCCGCAGGACATCGAGTACACGGTTGCTCACGCCTCGGCCCAAATCCGGCCGGCCGCCGTCGCGGCCTTCGCCGTTGAGGGTGATGATGTGGAACAGCTCATCATCCTTGCGGAGCGTGACCTGGACAAGGTTGAGGCCGATGATGCCGACGCTATCGCCGCCATCCGTGCCGCCGTCACGGAAGCCCATGGCGTGGTCCCTGCCGACATCCGTATCACCGCCCCGGACACCATCATCCGTTCTTCCGCCGGTAAGATTGCTCGCCGGGTGAACAAGAAGCACTATCAGGAGGCTGCCGCTGACTAGCGAAAGCTGTCCTCCCGGTGGGCCGGGTGGGCCTGATGGGCCTGGCTTGTGTTTTGACCAATGTTGCCAACGCTGCGAGCGAGCCAGGCCTTTTTCCATGTCCGAGTGCCTAGCGCCAGTGCCAGGGGCTCCAGGGGTAGTTTGTGATTGTGGTTTGTGTGGTTGGTCCGCTGGCTCGCTGGTCTACTGGTCCGCGTTAGCCCGTTAGCCCGTCAACCCGTCAGCTGGGTTTTGCCCTGTTTCGGCCTTGATCTGGCCTGTTTTCTGGGGAAACCCAAGCTAACACAGACTGGGGGGCGTAGGGAGAGGGCAAAACGAAGGTGCTGGGGTTGGTGGTTGGGAGGATCGCCGGTCGCTCACCATTGTTGGTGTTAGCTTAGACGTTCCGGTGGGATCGTGGCCTGTGGTTCTCCGCGGGCCGTCAGCCCGTTAGCTGGGTTTTGCCCTGTTTCGGCTCTGATCTGGCCTGTTTTTGGGGAAAACCCAGCTAACGCTGGTGTTGGCGGTCACAGAGGCGGTCGCTGCTGGGGGCGGGTGGGGTGACGGAGGGCGGT
>ERZ1645004.144-NODE-144-length-16252-cov-2.843736_pt1 | contig 16252 bp, 33 predicted proteins | sample MGYA00579304_ERZ1645004 | MGnify/ENA primary metagenome ERZ1645004 (study PRJEB40715, sample SAMN01906944) | human oral metagenome | study: EMG produced TPA metagenomics assembly of PRJNA78025 data set (Human Oral Subgingival Plaque Microbiome).
TGTTGAAGCGGTGTAGCCGTTTGATGTTTGCTCTCTAATATCTGGTGATCTGAACCAACCTCGGTCTACTTTTTGACCCATTAAGAAATTGCCGTCAAGATTGCCATCATCACCAACCACGTTCAAAAGCGCCTTAGCCTCGGCGCGCTTGGCAGCTGATGGGTGGTTATTAGCGTGGTATTGCAAGTACTGACGGTATGTTGCATTTCCTTGCATAAAAAATCTCCTTATTAGTTATAAGGAGAGAGACTTGATAGAATATATTATTTAAGGTTGGCAGAAGTGCTGAACTGCTATTAAGCTTGTGTTGTTGGTGCTAACACCAAAACCTGTTTTTGTATATTTAGGGTTTTGTATAGCTTCTCTGTGTGGTTTAGAACTCATCCATCCGTTAAACGCTCTTCTACTGGTTGGTACAAAAACATCTGACTTTGGATGATATGCACCAGTATAGTAGTTCTCACCGCTATGAGAGCATTTAGCCCGTTGGTATATTAGATAGCGCATTTCTTGTGTGTACATATCACCTAGCCCAGGTATGATATGCTGTCTATAACCTTTGGTAATCATATCATCTGCCTTGAGCTGAGCTGACCTTTGCATACTTTCATCAAACTCCAAAGGCGCCACACCTATACGCTGGCGTTCAGTGTTAACTAGCTCTAATAACTCAGTAAGATCTGCTGGACCGACATCATACTTACTCTTCGGTTGCTCCTGTTTTTGTTCCTGAGCCACCGTAGTAGCTGTCTGAGCGTCCAGACGGGTTTTTAGCCATACTCCACCACTAACGCCCACTATGAGCGTTAAAATGACGGCAATGACTATAGCCTTTTTCATGCTTACACACTAGCACAACAGAGATGAATTGTCAATACAGAGCTCAGTATAACCACTGGCCCACGCCACCATGATGCGAACAAGTTCCTCTTCCAGTTGAATACGACCGTGTGCCGTCTCGACAGATTGCACCACCTCTTGAGTCTCCTTGTTGAGATTCCATATACTCCATGTATTCATCGTTATAGTCTGGTTCTCCCTCACTCATGGCTTCTCCACAGTCATCATTATACATACAATTATATGCAGCTTTAGAAGTCGGTGTATATCTAACAACCTGATTGACTGGTTGTTTTACGACAGTTTCTTTGTTCGGGTGTCCAGATTTTGAGGCTTTACAGACTTGTTTTGAACCATTCTGACCTACAGTTTCTATGCGACTTGTTTCGTACTGAGATTTACCCTTGTCTATGTTGACTGTGTCATATTTTATAACCTCTGTCGTACAAGGCTTGTAATAAACTGGTGCGAAGTAGTCGTATATCTGTTGTCTAAATAAGAATCCAAACACGCCTAGCCAAAATACCATTAAGACTAGGTATCCGCCAATTTCTGCCCAATCTATGTTTTTGATCCACTGTTTCATCTATCTTCTCCCACAAGATTAAATGATTTGCCATCATTATAGCACCATAGAGCGGTTCATAACACACTCTACCAAGTCTCTCTCCAAATTGTTAATCTTCGACCTCTCATTTATCGCGGAGAGGCAAAACGCGCCAGAAGGGGCGAGTTTCCCCGCCCCAAGAAGCTACTTCTCTGTAGCCTTTTTCTCAGCTTGCTTTTCAGCCTTCTCTGTAGCCTTTTTCTCAGCAGAGATAAATGCTTCATAGCCTTCAGGATCAGCTGCCTTGAACCGCTCTAGACACAGTTCGCGTGCGCTTTCTGCTGGGTCTACATACTTTTTCTCTTCCATCTTGTCCTCCTTTAAGCAGTCTTAAGAGCTGCGATACCTTTCTTTTTCATGTCAAGCACAAAGCAGTCATACACCAACCGACCAGTAATCGTGTTACCACTTGCTTGTGGTGTGTCGCCGTGGTCAATACACTCAGCCAATACCTTTGGAGCAAGCCATGAGTTCTTGTAAGCAATGATGAACTCGTGCTTTGCTGGCAAGTATGAGCGAGGAACAACCTTGATCTTGACGTTATCGATCAGACCAACAACACCCTTTTGTTTGATCTTCATACCCGCATCAGAATCGGTAACAAACCCACCGCTCTTGAAGAAGTTGTAAGCTTTTGCAGTCATCCAGCAGGTACGATTTTCAGTTGGCACAAGTTCGTCTGTCATTTTTTCGTTCAGTTCCAAGAACTTGTCATAAACAGTGCTCTTAGTAATAGCTTCGGTAATCAGCATATTGTTTGTAGCAGCTGAAGTAGCTAGATATGCTAGGCGGTATTTATCCAGAGTAGGAATAAACACTTCATCGGTTTGCTTACGCATCCATCGACCAACCTTCAAGGCGCCTGAGGTGTGTTTTTGATCCATTTTGTCAAGAATTGCGCGGAATCCCTCATCTTTCGACAAGGTCATAACCTGTTGTTTATTTTCAATGTTGGTCGTTGTATAGCGGTCATCTCCAGTGCGGTTGTATGCCGATAATGGAGCAGTTGGCGTTGAGTTCACCTTCACGGTTGCTGCATCAACCCAATCGTAATCGCTTGAATATTCTCCTTCGGTAAACGACGCGAGAGTAAATCGCTCATCAACCTTAGAAGCAACTTTGTCTGTTAATACTACTGACATTTAGGTTCTCCTTTTCTTATCCTTCGTCAAAGCCCTTCAATACAGGGTCTTCTTCAGAGTTAGTTGTTTGTGCGCCGCCAGCATTCATCACTGCGGCAGATTGTTTTGTTTTTGATATTTTTTGGCTACCGATTTTAATACCCTCTGCGCGTACATCAGCTAAAGCAGACATAAACTCATACAACTTCATATCTGCTGACACTGGCGCACCCTCCTCGTTCAGTTGTAGGTTAGCGGCCTGCATGTACAGCTGAGTGGCTTTGTCGGTAAAGTTTGCATCGTATTCTGGCGATTTCTCGTCGAATACAGGGTAGTCTTTGAGCAACTCGACTCTATCAAGTGCGATATTGTACTGAAGATCGGCAATATCAGCTTGAACTTGATTGAGCTCAGCTTGGTGCTTATCAATCTCTTGATTATAGAGAAGTGACTGCACTGCGGCGTCTTGTGGATCTAACCCCATAGCCTCTAGCTGCTCTGGTGTCACGCGATTCTCGTTGATCTGCTGCTGAAGCTTTGCAATACCCTCGTATTGAGAAACTTCTTGTTGCAGCTCGTTTCGGCGTGCTACCAATCCTCGAATTTCGTTATTCAGCTGAGCCGTACGCTCTTCTGCTTTCGGAAATTCTGGCTTCTCTTCAGACTTATCTTCAGATTTGTCCTCAGTTTCTTTTTCTTGGGTTTCGTCTGTTTTGGACTCGCCCTCCGACTGTTCGCTCTCTTCCCAGAAGCCATTTTGGAAATCAAGGTTGTCGGTTGAACTGTCTGATGCTGACGACACATCTGCCGCGTTCTGGCTTGTATTTACGTCTGTAGTGGTATTTTCCACGGTGTTTACTCCTTTTATTTAGTTATTTACGACCTTTTACATCGGTGCGCAGATGAGAGTTCAAGGAGATGAGCTCTAGGCTGATGGTGATAAAACTAACAAAAAAACACCACCAGCCTGCAACCCACCTAAAACAACTTCTCTAGTCGATACGCTCCTTTCTCACCAAATAAATACACTCCGAGTGGAAGAATTGCGGTCAAACTTGGATTGTCCACACAAATCAAAACCCTGCCCTCTTGCTTGAATTCATGACTCTTTAAAAGAGATTCAGTCTCAAGAGGCTGCTCTAATTTGTCTCTCACGTCTTTCTTATCCATTTGTTTTCTCCACCTGCTCCTGAATCCATGCCTTCAGTTCCGTCAAGTCATTGACACGCCATCTTGCAGCAAGTAATTGAACTTTTAACGACTCTTCTGAAGTCTCAGGATTCATAGTCAATTGATTGATGTTTTGCGCTAACTGGATTTTTTCGTCCATACCCTTTAGGAGAACCTGAAGTACATCAATCTCTTTCTGAGCGGCTACTCGCTCTTTCTTTTCCTTCTCTTCACGTTCTTCTGGAATACACCAAGAAAGCCCGGTGTTTGGGATTAAATCATTATTCATATTGTTCCTCGCTATCGGCTATGCCGTTATTGTTTTGATCAGGGTCGATAATCAACTCTTCAGGGTCATCTACACCGGATTTAGTGATCATTCGCTTTAATAACTGATCTTTGCGGATATATTGACCTAATTCAGGGTCAGACTGAGCCAGTTCTAGTATCCCCTTTAGGTTTTCCATCGATTGTTCGTCATCTTTGAGCTTTGAAGTGGACGCATCAACCTTGAACTTAAAGCCCTTTATTTCTTGGCTGTAATCAACGGTAGCTGTAGTTGCATTAAAATTAGGATCTTCAACTTTTCGGCGCTTAATATATTCTTGAGTGAGCTCAATTGTCTTCGTACCTTCAGATAGAGCAAAATGAATATTAAGCATCGTTTCGCAGACATCACCAAACCAGTCTTCGAACTGTTTGCGAAGATAATTATCACTAATACTCGTGCGTTCCTGCTGAGCTTTAACGCCACTGTCTGTTCGAGAAAAGCCAGGATTGCCGACTTCAGCAGATATACTGGTATCATTAGCATTGTTTATATTTAAGATCTGGCTTTTAATGAGCCCATAATTATTCGAGAAATTACTTAATGCGTGCGTAGAAATATTAACTGGCGAAATGCTTGCATTAGGATCTGTCCCTAAATCCCAAATAGCGTTTAATTTATATCTGATCGTTGAAGTGTCAAATGAGCCTCGCTTCATGAGTGGTGGATTTAATCCTAGAGCTTCTGCATACTGATACATTTGTATTTCTGAATCGAGCATGTTTTGAAGGCCTGCTACAAGCTCCACTGCACCACGTCCAATCGGACTAGACATGTCCATGTCGTGGTATAGAAAATGAATCGGGATAATGCCTCTCGGATCAGGATTGACAGTTGAGTAAATAACCTCTTTGTTGTCTGGACTATATCCGTAAAATAACGCGTCCTTCCCCTTCTGAAAGGCAAAGATAATTTCAATACCACCCATCTCAAGCCCTAAAGAACGCTCAGCGGGAGTTTTGCTTTCATTATCCTTTTCTTTAGCTTGTAGATTGACAAGCTTATCTAGACGCCAGCCACTCTTTATTCCCTGTTTGTTTAATTGTTTTTCGCGGTAAATTAGGTATTTAATGTCATTTGGTTGATACCACGCCCGTAAGAAAATAACGTTACAGTCTTTGTCGTAGACTTTGCCAGACTCCAAGATAACGTCTTTAATGTATGGTAATTTAAAGTCTGCGCCATAATAATCTCCATGCTGCGAATAAAATATATAGGCAGGTTGCGATCCATACGTCATCCCTTTGCCCATGGCGCCCCAGGATTTTTGTAAGACGCTACCGGTTGTGTTTGCGTTTGGAATAATGTCTTCTGTGAGAACTAAGTTAGCAATACCAGCCAAATCTTTATCTTTATCTAAACTCGTCACCAGACCTGTTGGGATTTGCTGGATTGTACTTTTAGGACGTAACTGAACATAACTAGCAGTTGTACCATCTGTCATGTCTGGGAAGCCTGATGGTAAATTATTTTTAGGCTTATTAAGAGCAATACGCTCGTATTCATCAACATTCGCTAATGCTGAAGCGTATTTCTTCTTGCTGTCCTCATATGCGTCGCCGATATTTTTTTCATCGACATAAGAAAAAGCCACTGATTACTCCCAACGTAAAAATTACTGTTATGTAATCATCACGCTGGGCTTTCCCAGTAGCTTGTTACGCGTTTATAATATCATATTTATTTTTTAGTGTCTACAACCTTGAACTTTTATCCAGAATAGTCTTCTTTACCATTTGCGGCAGTCCTGTGTTTTTATCAATTCTGACGTTCAATGATATATCTAGACACTCGCCATTTTCTGCCTGTTTTATGAGATCGTCAAATTCCTGTCGTACTTCTTCAAAAGTAGTTACTTTCACAGGAATCGTAAACGAACGGATACTTTGAGCAGTCATATAGTCTCTTATCTTCCTAGTTTCTTCAACCTCTACGCCATCTGTAACGTACTTGTTTTTAACCTCACCAAATCTTAACTCCATAATTGTGCTAGATCTCCTGACGTTTGAATTACTGGCTTCTGCTCATATTTTGGCTTTAAAACGCTAGACAGCTTGTACCTAACAGCATCTAGAGCGTGGTCAAAACCACCTTCTGGTATATTGATAGTCTTGCCATCTTTGTCTGTCTGCCATAAATAATTTCTATATTCTTTAATTAAATTAATGCTTTGCTTGGTGACAGAAACGCTTTGCTCTTGAACATAATTTATTCCCTGTAAAATAGATCCAGCTCCCTTTTTCGCAGCTACAACAGACAAACCGTATAGTTTTAGTTCGTCAATCGACTTCGGCTCAGCTGAATCAGCTACAATCACGCCAAAATCTAAGTTATTCATAAATGAGGCGATTTGCTGGTTGCTCATACCTTTTCGATAAAGTATCTCATCTAGAATATAACCACCGTTATAGTAATAAATCGCGACTATAGCTGTTGGATCGTTTGAGTAGCCAAAATCTAATCCATAGCCCTCTAAACGGGCTTCGTGAGGTATTTCGTCTATAATCCTCCAGCCTTTGTAAATCCTGCCCTCAATCTCGCCTAGCTGACCCAATCCATAAACTTGCCACCACTGTTTTCTGTCTTTGCGATTTTCAATTGATTGAATGATCGTTTCAGGCAAACCTTCATTATCTTTATAAGTAACTGTGATCATCTCAGCATCATCGCGTTGTCCTAAGACTTCTGTATAAAACCAAAATTCATTCGTTGGATTCCAATCCAGCCAAATTTCAATATTAGTTCGAACTTCTAATTGATCGAAGGCTTCATAAGCTACGTTGTTACACTCGTTTATAAATAATCGATCACGACGTGGTCCACGTACTTTGCTTGGCTGATCGGCACTAAAAAACTCTATCTTAGAGCCTGTTTCAAATGTATAAATAGAGTCTGTAGCGTTCCAAGATGACTCTTTCCAATAGCCGTGTTCCTGCATAATATTTTTGAAATCGCGTATCGCACCTTTTTTAAGATGTGGAAATGATTCGGATACGACACTAGTTAAAGTCGGTCTCTTGTCTTTCTGAGCCTTGCTAATAAGTATTTGAAGGATAGAGATAGTTTTGCCTGCTGATGTTCCACCACAAACGCCACGGATACGCTTTGTCATTTTAGCAAGCTTCTTTGTTGAACTGGTCAAGACGAACATTACTGTTCGCCCTCCACCAAATCACCAAGGATTGGCTTAGGAAGTTTAACATGTAATTCTTTCTTTTCTGTTATCCGCTGCTTGAGTTTATTGTACTCTTTAATCGCTGCCATTTTAGCCTTAAAGTCTGCGTCTTGTGTGATAAGCTTTTCCATTTGCTTATCGACAAATTGATCATTCAATCCACCAGCTTCAAATAGCTCGTCTATCCTCTTTAAAACGTTAGCGTTAGTTAGTAGCACCGAAGCTCGGTTTCGTGCTGTATTATACCAATTAGGTTTTGACTGATCAGGCTCATAAGCTTCTATATAACTTTGTACGCCATTTCCAAAAAACTCTCTATCACTAGCGTAGAGTTGACAGAATCTTTCTTGTTTTGGATTTAGCTTTCTATCCGCCACCACTTTACCTCGTTTTCAAAAATACACAAGAACGTTTTAATTCAGAGTTGCGTTCTCTCAACTCACATATTGTATTTATATTATATCACATTTCATTTATTTAATAAATCTCTGACTTTTTTCATAAATTACATAACCACCCAAATTCATATACTGGATCTCGTCAGATTGTATTAGTACAATCTCACACCATGACTGTGGTGGACAGGTCGGCTCCATACTCTTAGCAGCTTCTCTCGCATCTTCTATGTCAGTAAAAGCAACAACTCGACCAGCATCATCTTTGTAAGGTTCGACTTTATGTTCTTTATTGTTGAGTTTTCTTACAAGGTATAACGTCTTCATTGGCTTAATTCTTTTATTTTTTTAAACTTTTCAGTAATTTCAATTCTGTATGCCATTTTCTATATTCTCCCTTTCCTTATCTCTAATATACTCATACATATTAGCCAAATTAAAGTCTGGGAATTGTCCCATGTATTCTAGGGCATGTTCTAAGGCTTCGATTTCGGCTTTCTTAACAATGCTCATAAACTTTTCGTCGTACTCGTGGTGAAGTGCGTCAAAGTCTGTTGCTCCACCATCAGAGAAAAGTTCTTTTTCAAAATCATCTAGGGTTTGATGTATTTCTATATATGGGTTCATTATTCCTCCTTATTTTATAAGCTTAATGTAACTCTTTATCTCGTTCAGTGTTGCCTCAACTACCACCCAGTCTTCAAATAATTCCTTTTCTGAATCGTATTCAATAGCAAAACCTGGGTCTTCTTCAGAAACAACTACCCATGTACCACCACTTCCTGAGTGAGGGTGATAATACACTCCATAGATTCTGTATATAAGATGATATTCTGTGTCAAACTCCTCACCATTACTTTCCCGAAACACTCGAGGTCTGTCTCCTACAAATTGTAATTTCATAGACATCTCCCATCTTTATAGTGCTCTCCGCTCTTTAGATACCCTGCAATCTTACCTACGACTTCTTCTAAACTACTACCCTCAGCTCGCACAAAATCGGTGCCATCGTGATCTTCTGTATCAACCATAAGAAACCTAGCACAGTATTTAATTTTTCCATCAAGCATAACTCTGCATGAGATGGCGAGTTCGGGTGTATTATATTCTCTATCTTTAATATATTGTTCTATATATGTTAAGTCTTTCACTTCTTCTCCGCCTCTCTAATTTCTTTAATAAAGCGCTCAGTCAACTCTCCAGTGTCTTTATAACAGAGGATTCTATCAAACGGCTGAGCGTCAGAGTATTTATCTAGGAATTCGTTTAGTTTTTTAGCGTCTTTATTAAGCAGATGTCCGCACATTCTATCAATTGGCACTGCTTCAACAAGCATACTGTCAAAAATAAAAATATCCATCTGAATGTCGTTTTCAAGTGGTCGGCGACCAATCCAAATAAATTTCATTTTTCCTCCAATAATCCAGGGTTTTCGTGAATATTACCAATAACTTCAATTTTTTTACGTAATTCAACATTGCCTAGTACTGGGTAACGCGGCGAATTGTATCGTGGCTCAAGACCAAATCCACTGCGAATCCACTCCACTCGGTAAATCTCGCCATCTCCCTCGACTTTTACGACGTCACCCTCATAAATCTCTGTACCGTTTTTGTCTTTTAGTCCTGTGTATTGCTCGATAACATATCGCTTGTTGTCTGGGTCTGGTAACAATCGCGTATACCACAAGTCAGTGTCATTTTTATCGTATATCTCAAATATAAATATATTGTTCAGATTGTTTATAGCCATGTCTTCTTCGTTAAGATAATCCTTTTCTAGGTTGTCCCAAATCCTGAACTTAATTTCACGCATTAGATTTCCTTTCTGCTATAGTTTCCTTCATCAAATCCATTGTTTCCTCTGTGTCGTCAATTAAGTCATAATACCAATCCTCAATGGTTTTTAACTTAAGCTCTTTTATGACTTCAAAAATATCGTTTGCTGCTTTTGCGTCGAGTACGGATTGATAGCATTCAAGCCCGTCATACTTCGTATGACCCCTGGCAACATTAAGTTGAGCGGCTTGCGTAAGAACTCTGTACTCAAACAATATCTGATATATTTTATCTTTTGTTTTTCTATCGAGATTGCTCACGCTCATAACACGTCCTCCGCCTTGATAATTTCTGTGTCACCAGCGGAATCTGACTCTGACACATCTCTAACGTCATAGCCCCAAATCTCGTCAAAATCGACATTTACGAGGTTTTGTTCGTCTTGTACGCATCGCTCGGCGACTTGTTTTGCTTGCTCGAGACTGTCGGCTTTAATAAAGAGCTTTCCCATTATGATCTGCTCAATTTCTGCTTCATAAATCATTATCATCTCCTTTCTCTATGTCCACAAAATTAGTGGTTTAGTTGACATCTGCTATTTTGTCTTTTTCTTCAATTGTGTAGCCCTCATCGCTACTAATTACATCTTTGCTGAAATAGTTAGCTATATTTCCAAAAATCAATACATAACATGCTTTAATGTCGCTCATAAATAATGGACGATACTCTGCACGAAGACAAAACTTTTTTGCAATTCTCTCAATATCTTCTTTGGGTAGTATTCTCTCGATATCATGCTTATTAAATCTAAGATTATGTTCTATTGCAAATTCTAACTCTTCAACTGTCTCTTTGTATGTCATTGTATTATGTTTACTCATAAATATTCCTCCTTATCTACACGAAATCATGTGGTTTTATTCAACCACAGAACTGGGGCAAGGCGACACCAAAGTGTATATCATTGATTAATTACTTTAAGGCTTGATGTCGCCAGTTGATAGCACCAAATGATAGTTGTTTTTCATTTTTGGGGTAGGTATACAATATTTCCCTGAAAATAAAAGGTGCGTTGGTGCTACCAGTTGAACAGATGACTCGGGTGGGCAAAATAGTCATCTGTCCAGTTCTACGGTCGAATTGTTAATATTCAACTGGGTAAAATCTGTACCCGATTGAGCAGTTTTTTTGACTTGCTCAGGTCAAGGCTTTATTCAGCAGTTGGCTCGCCGAACTTCTCTATGAATAAATTGAGTGCATCTATTGGTGTTTTACCAAACATCACTCGCTTATCCTCTTGCACGTTTGTGAAAGTACTATCATGACAAAACCATGAATTGCCATCTGATTCTATAATTAGACTTGGTGTTTTTGATGGTGCATATTCCTGCATTGCTATGCTCCTTTGTTTAATTGATTTTGCCCAGTTTATTGACATATGGCAGGTCGTATTTATCTATTCAATTGGCTCTAGGTCTTTAATAGCCCTCTCAATATCAGCCTCGTCATACTTTTTGCCGTTTATTTCAATAACCTTCACTTGTGGGTCAAAAAAATAAACACCATCTACTTTTAATTCCTCGATTGTATACCAACTATCGGCAAGATCGTATGCGTTAAGACAACTTAACAAGCAACAGTTCTCCAACACTGCTAAAACCTTTCTTGTGCCGTTGCTACTTCTAACAAAGTCATTAACGCAAAGATTGTCTAGGGTTTTCTCAGCAGGCTCTAACATTTCGTCTGACCAGTTAAAGATACACTCATCAGTTTTGTAAAAGTTATCTGCTACATAACTAATCGTGAGTGTTAAACCACCCAGTTTTGTCATAGTATTACTACAACACACATCATCATAATATTTATTTGTGACAAGCCCTTTGCGTACCCTGACTTTATCACCGACTTTGAATTTATTTGCTGACATTATTTTTTCCTTCCTTTCCCCCGTAGGGTACATTTAGCTTTTACCTGTATCTGACGGGTCTCTATACTCATCTAAATCTATAGCCTCACCATCAACCGAGATGTCGCAATCTAAGATAGATAAATCTTTATGTTGCTCTGGCGCGCCATTTTGGTATGCCCAGTACATAGTATCATCAGCGACCTCGTAAGCCTCATCTTGATTATTGGCTTTTACTGATAAATAACAGTCTAGAGTTATCTTTACTGGAATACTGAATTCTCTCATTTCTCCTCCTCAATTCCGAAATAAATCTTCCAATCTCGCTCGTTTTCTTTAATGGATTTTTCAGCTTCTTCTTTGGTTTTGTAATGTACAGGTTCACCGCTATCGCATCTATAGGTTCTTATGCAGTCTAATTCTTTGTTTCCGTGGTAATGACACACAACCCAGCCGCCATTGTCATTCTCAAAGTCTGGCTCAAATGTTGATGTTCGGCGTAGCCTGACTTTAGCTAGTTTACGTTCACGGGCTTGTTCACACTCGCCTGAGGTGCGATAGGCGTTACCAAACTCAATACGCCTAAGATGATATGGGTTATCTTTATCAAAATATGTAAAATTAGTATCACCATTTTCATCAAGATACCAAATCTTTTCATCTTGCTGAGGCTTCCAGTGAATACTGTCTATTGGCTCTTGGATTTTCTTTAAATACTCGTTTGAAACTCCTGGTTTAATTAGTGTGTATGCACACCTGGGGATGCCCTCATCGTCAATTTGGTAGATTAATGTCAGCCCATCACTATCTTTCTTATCAACTTCTATAAAAGTTGAGCCAGCCTTAAGCGCTGGTAAATCTTTAAGCAATTTATAGCGTTTCATTATATATCTCCGTTTTAGGTTTCCTAAAATAACAACCAGAGTCGTCTGAGAATCTTATGGTATATTGTGTAAATTCTCGTCTATCTTCATCTCTATAAACACAATGGTGAACATCTACAACATACGGTCGTTCGGTTTTCTCTGCTGGTGCTTTAATCTCGTTTGTTATGTCCACAGAGATTATTCCTCCTCATACTCCTCCACAGAAAGAGTGATTATCTTATAACCTTTTTCTTCTAACTGTTTTTGGACACCTTTCCAGACTTCCGCCATCGTATTTTCTTTTTTAGTGCTTGTAGAAACATATTCAAATGATTTATCATTCTTATAATCAACTGTCACGATTAGTTTCATAACTTGTCCTTCCAATATTTAATTAAAATTTCCAATTCTCCGTCGGTCCATTTGTACGGCTTCTTCATACTTTCTAATAAATCAACGATATCTTCGCCGTAAGTCTTCAACATGAATCTCGTGTATCCAACCATATTTCCTTCATCGAATCGATTACAAGCTCGGCATTGAGCGTGAACATTTCGCTCATCGTATCTAAGAGACATCCATCGTCTATTGATGAAATGTCCAGCGTCAGCCTGCTCAAAAGGCTTTCTTTGACCACATGAGCAGCAGATAAAGAACCCGTCCTCAGAATCTCTCAAACGGATATACTTCGAGAAAACTCTATCAGCTTTCTTTATAAGTTTTCGACTTGCCACGCCCAATTTGCCTTATTATTAAATTATTTTTTGTAAACACCCACTTAAATTTCTTCATAAAATTGATATCTGGGTTTGTTATTTTTAAGACAAACCCATTATCAGTTTCTAACAAGTAGGTTTTCTTTCGTCTTGTCATCTAGCCTCCTAAAAAGGGATTTCACTCAGGTCAACCTCTTCTGGGATATCCTCAACAACTTCGTCAGTTTTCTTTTTTAGCTTTGGCTCGTATGACCAAATATTACGCTCATATCGATGTTTCTCGTCACCGTTATTATCTGTATAAGTTTCCTCAGTTTTCTCGACTGTATACCAGCAAGATTTACCTGGTAACTTTTGAACAAGCTGAGACATTTCATACAGACTTTTCATATTCTTGAAAAAGTTGCGATCTTTCTGCTTCTGGTCATCATCTTTGGCGTTGTGCACAAAAATCTTGCGGATTTTATCAACAGAAAAAGGCGTTGCCGCACCAGTAAACCATAATCGTGACTCACCCTGCTCGCCGTTCACACCTTGAACTTTCACGTTCAAAAATACTTTATCATTTGCATTTTTTTCAAAAGTAGCCTTGGTGATTGTTACAGCGTGAACACCCTCAGTAAAATATGTCGACTCTTTCAAATCTTCCTCGCTTAATTTCATACTCTTCAATTCTTCGTCCGTCATACCCCTTATCCTTTCTTTAGAACATTAATTTTTGGACTTCTTTTTCAACCAGCTCAAGAGTAGCGCTTTGCACTCTACCTGTCATTTCGATTGCTTCTTGATAATCTTCCCGCTTTAACTCAAAAATCTGTAATCCTAGTTCTGGATTTGTGAATACGTCCGAATAAATACAGAAATAAAGTTTTTGCAGGTTTTCATTCACCAAAAAATACTGAATAATCTGAGCTTCGTAATCAAGTGGCGGATGTTTTTCATAAAAAGCCCTTACGACTTTCCAGCTATCAAGACATTTGATTTCTACAGCCTCTGAGACGTCTCCTGTATCGTCTACTATTTCACCGTCTGGTGAGCAAATCATATATTCGTTTACATCAGATTGCCAAACCCTACCAGGGATAATCTGCTTGCCGAGTTTTTCAGCAATCAGCTCTCTAGCTTCATCTTCTAGGATCTGACCTCTCAGCATAGCCGAATAAGTAGCACCTTCTGGTATTTTGTCTGCATAATCGTTCGGGTTGATTGGCTTTGCTATTCGCTGAGCAATCAATTTATAGATTGAATCGTTTAATTGAACATTAGCATAAAGTTCATTCAATTCATCTTCTGTCATCATCGCTCGTATATTATCCATTGTCAGATTTTTCGGGAACTCATAACCTTTACTCTTAGCGAATTCGACAAGCTCGGCTTTTGGTATATAGCGAACGGACGAATACTCTTTAGCAGATGATCCCGAAATCCTACCTTCGTGAAAATCGAGCCATTCTTGAGTTCTTTGTTCAAGGTCTAGGATTTTCATTTATCACCTCCTAGTTTTGCCTTTACCTCGTCCTTGACACCAACAAGTTCACGCGATAGCTTTGGATTGGCTCTGAGAATCTCAATATATTTCTCTTTCAATTCACCTAGTGTTTTACAGGATCGTAAGGCTGTTTCAGCAGCTTTTAGGTCGGCAGACTCTTTGTCGGTTCTTTCTTTGAGTTTACGCTCAAGATTACCATCATCGTCAGTGTCGACAAGTAAATCAAGCATTGCTATATATGAATACCGCTTCATATAAGTGATACCTGAGCCTTGCGTCTGTGGATTATTGGGCGCACTTTCAACTGGTGCAATATCTTCAAGCATCTCACCACTTTCTAAGTGAATGAGCTTAGTTCTAATAGCCGTTTTAGTATCGATATGGCTGATCGTTTGTTTAACCATTAAGCCGCATTTTTCTAAATCTTCTCGTGTCTCGCTAACTACAACATTGTAGTCTGCGTACTTGCTTTTGAAATATGGGTTTTCTTTTGAGGCTTTCACTAGTGGTGTTATTTTGCGAAACTCTTGTAAGGCTTTGTATAATTCACTCATCTACACCTCCTTTCTATAAAAATCTTAAATATCTTTTATTCGTATAAACTGACCAAGCTTTATATCCTTGTGATTTCCACACATGATAAGCACAGTCAATATTTATTTCTGGGTTGCGCGAATCACAAGCTTCTCGTCCTGGTAAGATCCTCACCTGAAACAGTGATACTGAATAGCCGTAAGTTCGACCATTTTGCGTAAATGTTAGGCTTGTATCGCCAGTAGAGTTTTCATTGCAAGAACTTTCAGCTTGCATGATCGCTTTCATAATTCTCACGTCCCAATCGTATTTCTCAAGTAAAGGTTGAAACCTTTCGCAGCCGCCTGCACTCGCTGCCTCCACAGCAGGTTTTTGAGGTGCAGGCGAGGCTTCAACCTTTGCGGCAGTTTGCTCTAGCGACGGTTGCCGCTTTCCCGTCGCTACTGTTTTGACACTTCAACTTTCACATTTTTAACGATTGTCGCCGCTTCAGTTTTGACTTGTTCAGTCTGACGCTTTTGGTATTGCATACCGCCGATAAAAGCGACGATTGCAGTAATTAAAATCGTAATGATGATAGTTTTGATAGTTTCAATATTAAGTTTTTTCATTGTTTTCTCCTTTTTTATCTTATTTAAGCCAAGCATAATTCGCGCAGATCTTCTCTGGCGTAGAAATCTACTACCTCATCCTCGATTCCATCACAATCAGGATTTGGACAATAGAATTCAGTCTCGCCATGACAGCCGCACCATTCGGCTTCTCTACCAAAACAGCAAGGCTGAATTACTTCTAGGTTGTCGTGGTTGCAATACCACTCTCTATCAAAGAAATCAAAACGATAACTCGCTCTGATTTGCTTTACTTTAATTTTCATATTTACTCACAATCTGCCATTTGATATAATGACTTTGGTGACCGCTCTTTTGAGCGGTTTTTTGCTTTACTGCCCACTTTAAGGCGTGGGAGACCTGTAGTGAACAGCGCTGAGCGTTCGAATAAAAAATCAAGGGGATTTTTGAAACGGTAGATTCGAACACCAGCTAATTAAGTAAGTACTAGCGATATAAAAACCGCTCAGCGCTGTTCACCTATAAACCAAATTATTAAAATACTAACTTTTATTCGTATTATGCCTGGATTGTAAATAATCTGTCGCGCTAATCCTTATTTCGCCGTACATTCACTTTTAATGCCGCTTACATAATCGTAATAGCACAGTTTGTTAATTCTGCACGAGGCTATCAGATACGCATTTGACAACCTCGTGGAAATTAAAAAACACCACAGATGTGGTGTAGATAAAAAAAGAACCGCCATAAAGGCA
>ERZ1645004.151-NODE-151-length-15779-cov-4.848575_pt1 | contig 15779 bp, 8 predicted proteins | sample MGYA00579304_ERZ1645004 | MGnify/ENA primary metagenome ERZ1645004 (study PRJEB40715, sample SAMN01906944) | human oral metagenome | study: EMG produced TPA metagenomics assembly of PRJNA78025 data set (Human Oral Subgingival Plaque Microbiome).
TCCCCCCAAAAAATCCGCCCTCCACTTTGAGGTTTTCAATGCTGCCAGCGATGATTCCGCCGGCAAGAACCCCTTTGAAGCGCATCCTTATCTCATCGTGCGCATGGACCAGATTGCGCGCAATGATCGCCTGATGCGGTTGCTGGAGCAAGTGAAGTGGGATGTCGCCATCGTGGATGAGGCACACCGCATGGCCGCCCACTATTCCCTGTGGGCCGGGGAAATCAACGCCACTAAACGGTTCAAGCTGGGGCAGTTACTGTCGGAAACTTCCCATAACTTTCTGCTCATGACCGCCACCCCACACTCCGGGAAGGAGGAGGACTTCCAATCGTTCATGTCTCTGTTGGACAGAGACCGATTCGAGGGCCAATACCGGCAGGGCATTCACCGGACGGACACCAAGGGCCTCATGCGCCGCATGGTGAAAGAAGACCTGCTCACGCTCGATGGCCGGCCTTTGTTTCCCGAGCGGCGGGCCTACACCGTTCCCTACGAGCTGAGCCGTGCCGAACGAGACCTGTACGAGCAAGTGTCCAACTATGTGCGTGATGAAATGGGGAAGGCCGACGCCATTCAGGATGGGAAGCGCCGCAACAATGTGGGGTTCGCACTGATGGTGCTGCAACGGAGGTTGGCGTCGTCCCCGGAGGCGATTTTGCGGTCGTTAGAGCGTCGTAAAGCAAAACTGCGACGAAGCCAGAGAGAATACGACGCCCCTAATGACTACGACAGCGCCATGACGGAAACCAATTGGGCGGAGCTGGAACAGCAGGTCGACGAGGTGGTGGATCGCGCGACCGCAGCCCAAGACCAGGCGCAGCTCACGCACGAAATCGCCGTGCTGGACGGGCTCATTGCGACGGCCCGGCGGGTGCGCAACCAGGATGAGGACCGGAAGTGGGTGGAGTTGCGCAAAATCCTGGAAAGCAAGGTGCTGACCGGCACAAATGGGGAAAACCGCAAGATCATTATCTTTACCGAACACCGCGATACCCTTACCTACCTGGAGGATAAAATCACCACCCAACTGGGCAGCACCGACGCCGTTGTCACCATTCATGGGGGCACGCCGCGGCATCTCCGCCAGGCCATCCGCGAACAGTTCGCGCACGACCCGCGCACCCTCGTGCTGCTTGCTACCGATGCCGCCGGTGAGGGGCTCAACCTGCAACGTGCCCACCTCATGGTCAACTACGATCTGCCCTGGAACCCCAATCGCATCGAACAAAGATTCGGCCGTATTCACCGTATCGGTCAACGCGAGGTCTGCCACCTCTGGAACCTGGTCGCCCACAACACCCGCGAAGGTGACGTGTTTAACCGACTGCTCGAAAAAATCGAGGTCATGTCCGAAGCCTACAACGGCAACCTATTCAACGTGCTGGGTGACACGGACTCCTTCGATGGTCGCCCTCTCAAAGACCTGCTTATCGAGGCTATTCGCTACGGCGACCAGCCAGAAACCAGGCAGTGGCTCGACAAAGTCATCGACGCCAGCGTCTCCAAAGGGCTTGATGAACTCCGCGCCAAACGCGCCCTCAGTGAAGACATATTCAGCAGCCGCGAACTCGATCAAGTGCGAAACACCATGCGGGACGCCGAAGAACGCAAACTGCAACCCGGATTCATCCGCTCCTTCTTTATTCCCGCATTCAAACGTTTGCGCGGATTGATTGATAAACGAGAATCCGGTTGCTACAAGGTCACGTATGTGCCGCCGCTGCTTCGGGACATTGCCACTCGCCAGTACGAGTGTGTCACCTTTGATGTTGATTACAGGCACCCCGCTGGTACCCACCACGATGCCGCCCTCATCGCGCCGGGACACCCGCTGCTCGACGCGGTACTAGTCCGCACTACCGAAGACCTGAAACCAACCCTGGCCCAGGGCACCATTTTTGTGGACCGGAGCAGCAAACAACTCGCTGCTCCGGCGTTGCTCTACATTGTGGAACAGCGCATCACCGCAGGTGAGGACAAGGACACGCTCTACCACCACTTCGACTACCTGCTGGTCCCCCAAGACAGCAACACCAATGTGGATGCCCCAGATGATGGTGGCATTACCGTGACCACGACGCCGCCGTTCCTCGACTACGACACCCCCAAGGACGAAGAACGCGCCATCATCCAGAACCTCATGCGCGACCCCATGCTTCGGTCCTGGCTGCGCAAGGATCACGGCAGGACCGTGACATTGTGGGCGACCAAGGAAGGAATACAGCCGCGCATGAAAGAACTGGAGCGGCAACGTCACGCAGAAACCCAGCGGGTGTGGGACCAAGTAAAAAACCGGCTGACCATTGAAATTAACTATTGGGAACGAATGATCAGCGAGCTGCGGTACCAGGAGCGAAACGGCCACGTGAACCAACGCCTCGGATCCAAGGACGCGGTGGCCAAGGTGGCTGATCTGGAGCAGCGGCTGGAGCTGCGGAGACGCGAGAAGGATCAGGCATCATGGTTGAGTGCGAAAACACCCTTGATTCGCGGCGTGGCCCTGGTCATTCCCGGCCACCTCATTGACGCGCACTCGGCGCCCAACGTGAAAAAGCAGGCGGCGACGTTCGCTAAGGAAACCCAGGAGGTGGAGCGCCGGGCAGTGGAAGCTGCCCTTGCCGCCGAGCGGGCCCTGGGTCGGGTGCCGGAGGAAATGCCGCGCAATAATCCCGGCTTCGACATTCGCTCCACCGACCCTGCCGATCTGCTTGCCCACCGGTACTACCTGGAAGTCAAGGGCCGCATCGCAGGCTCGAACACGTTTACGATCACCAATTCGGAGATTAATTTCGCCCAAAACCATAAGGACACCCACCGCCTGGTGTTAGTGTCCGTACACCCCGATGGGCCCGAGTTTGACGAGGTGCGCTATGTCACGCATGCGTTCGATGACATGGAGGCGTCCATGAGCACGCATTCCCGCAACGAGAAATGGTCCCACTATTGGGGGCAAGGTGGTGCACCAGTATAGTTATTGTTCAGCCACCTGATGATCCCTAAGGAAGACCGACATGACCACCGTGAAGAAGAAACTGATCGAGACGTCACTACCGCTCGAAGCTATTAATGCGGCATCCGCGCGCGAGAAATCCATCCGTCACGGCCACCCCTCTACGCTGCATTTATATTGGTCCCGCAAGCCCTTAGCCACAGCGCGGGCCGTGCTTTTCGCCCAGCTTGTCGACGACCCGGCGTCGCGGCCAGACGAGTTTCCCACGGTGGAATCCCAGGATAAAGAACGCGCCCGCCTGCATGTTCTTATGGAAAAACTTATCATTTGGGAAAACAGCAATGACGAGAAACTCCTGGAGCAGGCCCGGGAGGAGATACGCAAGAGTAATGACGGGAAATTGCCTGCGGTTGTGGATCCGTTCGCGGGCGGTGGGTCGATTCCGCTAGAGGCCCAACGCCTGGGATTGGAGTCGCACGCCAGCGATCTCAACCCGCTGGCGGTATTGATTAATAAGGCGCTCATTGAGATTCCTCCGAAATTCACCGGTTGGTCACCGGTGTTCCCCGGGGTTGCGGAGGAACAATCATCATGGCTGCGTGCCGAGGGGCTGGCTGCTGACGTGCAACACTATGGTCAGTGGTTGCGGGATGAGGCAGAGAAACGCATCGGCCACCTATACCCGAAGGTCACGGCCCCTGGCGGCACAGAGCATACCGTGATTGCTTGGAAGTGGGCCCGAACCGTCATCAGCCCCAACCCAGCTAACCCGATTGAAACACCATTGGTGAACTCCTGGTGGTTGAGCAAGAAGAAGGGTAAGGAAGCCTGGGTGAAGGCCACCGTTGTGGACGGGCAAGTGCAGTACGAGGTGCAGCATAATGCGGATGGGCCGAAGGGTGACGCCGATGGAACCGTCAACCGTAGAGGAGCAGTGTCAATTGCGGATGGGACGCCCATTGATCTGAGCTATATTCGTGCCGAGTCCCGAGCCGGGCGGATGGGCGCCCACCTCATAGCTGTTGTTGCCGATGGTGGTAAGGGGCGTGTGTACGTATCGCCTAATGAGAAGCATACGTCTGTGGCTCAAGTCCCTAGGCCGGATGATCTTCCAGTATCTGAATTGCCCGAGAAGGCCCTTAGTTTCCGAGTGCAGGTTTATGGTTTTAAGCAGTGGGTGGATCTTTTTACTAACCGCCAACTTGTGGCTCTCTCTACCCTGAGCGATCTGGTTTCCGAGGTGCATGGCAAGGTTCTCGAAGATGCCTTGGCTGCAGGCATTTCTGCAGGTAAAAGTCTAGAGGAAGGTGGTGTAGGTGCTGAAGCGTACGCTGATGCGGTAGCGACATATTTGGGGTTGGCGGTGAGCCGCGCAACGGATAGATCATCCAGCTTGTGTAGTTGGGACTCCAGTCGAGATAGTGTACGAAACGTTTTTGGCCGCCAAGCGATTCCTATGGTGTGGGATTACGCTGAAGCAAATCTCTTTTCAAACTCATCGGGCAACTTTCTTGGACAAGTAGAATGGATCAGCAAAGCTATTGGAAAAGCACCAGCAAAATCAGCTGGTGAAGCAGTGCAAATTAGTGCCATGTCGCGCGATTATGCTGATTTAGTTGTCTCTACTGATCCACCCTATTATGACAATATTGGATATGCAGATCTGTCAGATTTTTTCTACGTGTGGCTGCGGAAATCATTGCGCACGATTCACCACTCGGTGGTGGGGACCATGCTCACCCCCAAGGCCGATGAACTGGTGGCTAATCCCTACCGGCATGGTGGTAAACAAGGTGCGGAAAAGTTCTTCATCGAAGGCTTCAACTCCGTGTTCCACCGCATTCGGGAAGACGATACTAACCCGGACGTGCCCATGACCGTGTACTACGCCTATAAGCAACAAGATCGTGGTAAAGATGGTACCTCATCTACCGGCTGGCACACCCTGTTAGACGGACTTATCCAATCAGGATGGGAAATCACCGCTACTTGGCCCATGCGTAGTGAGTTGAAAAATCGGATGCTCTCCCATGGCACTAACGCCCTCGCGTCGTCCATCCTTCTGGCTTGCCGGCCCCGCCCTGCTGATGCACGGATCGTGGTGCGCCGGGCTTTCGTGGCGGCGCTGAAATCCGAGCTTCCCGAGGCATTGCGTACCCTCATGCAAGGCGCTGTTGCCCCTGTAGATTTGGCCCAAGCTGCCATTGGACCTGGTATTTCCGTGTTCTCCCGGTATGCGAAGGTGCGGGAAGCCGATGGGTCGGACATGAGCGTTAGGGATGCGTTGCAGCTCATTAACGCTACCCTCGATGAGGTGTTGGGTGAGCAGGAATCCGACCTGGATTCGGACACCCGGTTCGCCGTGCGCTGGTATCGCCAATATGGGTGGGATGCCGACAGCTCCGGCATCGCCGACCAGCTGGCGCGCAGCTCCGACACCTCCCTCGCCGAGTTGCAACGTGGCGGCATTTTCGAAGCCAAGGGCGGCAAAGCTCGGTTGCTGTCGCCAACCCAGCTGAACGAGGCGTGGGATCCCACCGCGGACGAACACGTGAGCGTGTGGGAAGCAACCGTGCGGCTGGCCGCGGTGCTGGCGAAAGACGGCGTGGATAAGGTTGCGGAGCTCCTGCCCGCGGTGAGGGAGAAGGTGAGCCTGGACGCGGTGAAAGAACTCGGCTTCCTGCTGTTCCACGAGGCGGAGAAAAATAAAGACACCGACGACGCCATCCTGTTCAACGGCCTGGTGAGTTCCTGGGGTGACCTCAACGAGCAGGCTCGTCAGATTGTGGCTCATCCGAAAGCCTACCAAGAAACCCTTCTATAACTCTATGATTAGGATGCAATGAATCATGGCACTTAATAACCGGGAACGCATCACCAGAGCATTCGATCTGCTCCAAGAGGGACTGTATGACCTTGTGGATGAGGTGATGACAAGGTATTTTCGCACCAGTGACTGGGCGGAACGGATGGCCACCCAGGACGCGCAGCGATATGGCGGGGGACGTCGCAGGCTGGAGAAAACCGACCCGCAGGTGCAACTGCGAGCGATCACTGAGTACGGTCGGGAGTTCAAGGGGGAACTGTCTCGGGGGCAGCAAAGTTTAGCGTCGGAACTGTGGGAAACCCGAAACAAATGGGCGCACGGAAACCAATTTAGTTATGATGACACGATTCGCGCTCTGGACACGATCGAACGCCTACTGCGGGCGGTCAATTCGATGGATTCCGCTAATGACGTGCGGAAACTACGTGAAAACTTACAGCGCACAGTGTATGAGGATCGGACCCGGAAGCGGTCAAAGCCCGCGAACACGGTGTCGGTAAGTGAAGGCAAAGGCGTGAAACCGTGGCGGGAAATCATTCACCCGCACGACGATGTGGCGCGCGGCGACTTTACCGCGTCCGAATTCGCCGCGGACCTTCACGACGTGAGCAAGGGGCAGGCGAGCAGCGAATACGGCGACCCGATCGAGTTTTTCAGCCGCACCTACCTGACCGAGGGGCTACGGGACCTGCTTACTCGTGCTTTACGACGCCTCAGCGGGGATGCCAACGCCAGCCCGGTGGTGAACCTGCAAACCAACTTCGGAGGCGGGAAAACCCACTCCATGCTGGCCCTTTACCACCTGTTTAGCGGCACCAAGAAGGACGATTTTCCGCAGGAAATACAGGACCTGATCCAAGACGCCGGCAATCCGCGGCTGGATGACCTGGGGGTACGGCGCGTCACCCTGGTGGGCACGTATTTGCAGGCGGGGTCGCCAAGCATCAAGGAAGACGGCACCGAGGTACACACGTTGTGGGGCGAGCTTGCGTGGCAGTTGGGTGGCCGGGAAGCTTACAACATTGTGGCCGGTGCGGACAGGTCCGGCACTAATCCTGGTGAAGCATTGCACACACTCATTAGTGCCCACGGCCCGGTCCTCATTCTTATTGACGAATGGGTGGCGTACGCGCGCCAACTCGTCACCGATAAGGAACTGCCCGCGGGCTCGTTCGATACTCAATTCACTTTTGCGCAATCATTAACGGAGACCGTGCGGGGCATCCCTGGGGCGATGCTGGTGGTGTCTATTCCTGCCTCTGATGATGGGCCAAATGGTCGTGGTGCTGACATTGAGATTGGTGGTTCTAATGGGCGGCTGGCCTTGGAACGGTTGCAGAATGTGATCCGGCGCGTCGCCGACCAATGGCGGCCCTCAAGCCGGGACGAATCCTTCGAAATCGTGCGTCGGCGACTCTTCAAAGAACCCGACGCGCAAGGTCTTGCCGATATTGCGGTGGTGGCACGGCAGTTTATCAAGCTGTACCAGGACAATTCTGCTGCTTTCCCGCGGGATGTGTCTGCAGCTAACAGGGACTATGAAAACCGCATCAAAGCGTCCTATCCGCTGCATCCCGAACTGCTAGACCGCCTGTATGAGGATTGGTCCACTCTGGAACGATTTCAACGCACCCGCGGCGTGCTCAAACTCGTGTCCTCCATCGTGCACGAACTCTGGGTTAATAATAACGATGCGGCGCCGCTGATTCTGCCTGGTAATGTGCCGCTGTCCGCCACCCGGGTGAATACCGACCTCACCCAATACCTGGAAGACCAGTGGAAACCTATCATCGACTCTGACATTGATGGCGTTGGATCCACCGCGCGGCGTATCGACGCGGACCGCTCCGTGCTGGGGGGACGGTCGATTACGCAACGCATTGCCCGTACCATCTTCATCGGGGCGGCCCCGCGCAGCAAAACCTCACACAAGGGCCTGGACAAGCAATATCTGTGGCTGGGCACCGCAATCCCCGGCGATCCACTCGGCAATTTCGGCACTGCAATCGAACAGCTTTCCCAACGATCTACCTACTTCTACGAAGAACAAGGCTTGTACTGGTTTGATATTCGGCCGTCAGTGGCGAAAGATGCCCGTGCTCATGCAGAGCAATTGCGGGAAGACCCAGATACCGTTTGGAACGAAATCATCCGTCGACTGAAAGTCTTGGAGGGGAAAAGACGGGGCTTCTTCAGCCACATTCACATTGCGCCAGACACCGTGGCCGATATCCCCGACATGGATATGGTCCGGTTGGTGATCGTGCACCCTCGGCTGCGATACAGTAAAAAAGGTGGAATGGAGACTGATGTGACCAAATGGATTCGCGCCGCGGTGGAATCCAAAGGCGTGGCACAACGGACCTACCGAAATATGTTGGTATTCCTGGTTGCTGATTCTGGTGAATTAGAGCACCTCGAAAACATCACCCGCAACTACCTGGGGTGGAAAACGGTACAAGATAAAGCGAAACAAAAACAGATCGAACCGCTGTCCAAGCAACAACGAAACCAAGTTGATGACTGGGTGGTGCGACTCGATAAGGCTGTTAATGACAGCATTCGCAACACCTACAGGTGGGTGTTTTACCCAGAACAGATTGACCCTACCCGACCCTTCAAACTGGTGAACGGTAAAACCTCCGATTCTAATGGTAAAACACTTATCGAACGAGTCTTCACCAAGATCAAGGATGATGGCCAACTGATTACCGAATTTGCTCCCAAAAGCCTAGGCATAGTTTTGCACGATGAGTTGAAAGCCCTATGGGATCATGTGAATGACATGACTGTAGGTGAACTATGGGGATACTTCGCCCAGTACGCTTACATGTCTCGTCTAGCTTCCCGAACCGTGCTTGATAACGCCCTCCAGTCTGTAACTCACGTTAAGCCCGAGTCAGGGGACCAATTATTTGCGCTGGCTACAGGGAAGGATGATGAAGGCCATTATCAGGGACTTATCCTGTCATCATCCAGCACCGCCACGGCACCAGTCATTACCGACAACACGCTCGTGGTTAAATGGGAAGTGGCCAAGGCACAGGCTGATGCTGAAGCAGCCGAAGCAGAACTAGCGGTGCAGCAGGCTGCTGCGGAGCAGGCAAGCCAAGCTGGGGGACAGGGAGAACAGGTGGTCTTGCGCGGTGTCTCATCAGCCAGGGAAGCCCTTATGGTGTCTCATCATGGTGAACCATCTCCCATTGGGACACAGCTGTCACCAGATGCATCTGTTTGTTCTGGTGGGCCAACGGTCGTGGAGCTGCCGGACACCCACTACACTGGATCCGTCGTCATCAACTCCGACCGGTACGTGCGCATGATCAACAACATTATCGAAGAAGTCATCGACCGGCTGGCCGGTAGCGGTGCCGACCTCGAAATCACCATGAACATCCACGCCACCAAACCCGAAGGATTCACCGAAACTGAAAAACGCATCGTCGGCGAAAACTCCCAAACACTCAAATTTGGGTATTACGGGTTTGAGAGGGGGTGGTAGTTAGGTTAGGGAGCTTGTGAGTGAGTGGGGTTGGGGCGCCGACTGAGGTCGCCCTAAGTAAAAGTAGGGTGACTGTGTGCTGGGATTGTTCGGGTGTGTGGGTGCCCTGCGTTTGTTGACGGAATTGGGAAAACGAGTCACATGGGTGAATGGAAGAATTTATAGTATAAATATATATGAGTATCATGAGTTCTTAGGGAAGTTTTTCCTTCCGGAAGATAAAGATGATCCAGAAAAATGGGTGCCAGGTATCCTGAAATGGGATCCAGCCAAGGGTTCTGAGATCGAATTAATGCGTGGATTATTCCCCGGGTTTAATTACGAAGTAGAACAAAGTTGTAAATATTCTCTATCAGGGGAGGCTGAATAAGCTTCATGGTGTATTACTGCTCTAAAGTCCGTTCGTTACTGGAATTCATCAAGAATCTACCAACTTCATAATCGTTGCCCCGCTGGTGCGGGGCAACGATGCGTCGTAAAGCCTGAGCAGGTGTTTTCTGGCGTAAGGCGGTATTATAAGAATCACTACATGGATGTTTAAGTGCTTCTATGACTAAGGCGGATGGGTGAGACGGTGTCGGCAAACGATGACATAATAGAACTGGTCCAAAGCCATGCTGATGGTGACGACAAGAAGTTCTACGCCATAGCAATGCAAATAGCTGCAAAAGCTGCACGTCTAGGGCATACCCAGTTTGCGCAAGAACTGCGGGATTTGGTGACAGAACTGCGTCGAAAAACTCATCATGAAGCGCAGTTGGCGACGATTAAAACGCGGGGCGAACTGGAGTCCTTCGCCACAATCAGCTACCCTGACGTTCGGCTCAACAACATGACACTGTCGCCAGACAACCAAAAGCAGCTGCACAACGTGGTGGTAGAGCAACTCCAACGGGACAAACTCATGCTTTATAACCTACGACCAGTGCAACAGTTACTATTTATTGGGCCTTCCGGCACTGGGAAAACGCTGGCCGCCAAGGCACTCGCAGGTGAGCTCAATCTGCCGCTTATCTCGGTTCGGCTTGATATGCCTATAGGTGATGCTGCGACAAAACTACGCAGCATTATTGATATATCCTTGGAGACCAGGGGAGTTTACCTGTTCAACGAGGTTGATGCGATCACTGCTGATGGTGGCGAGGCACGGCAGGCAATCAACCTGCTTCTGCAATTCGTGGAAGATGATTACTTGAACAATCTCATCATTGTGGCAACAAATCACCCACAATCGTTTGGGTACGCAACGCTTCGCAGATTCGATCAAGTCATTAAGTTCGAACTGCCCAGTGGGGACGAGATTCGGTCGGTGATTGAAAACCGGCTTGCGGTATTTACCCCAATGAAAGCCTCATGGGAGCCCATCATAGCGGCAGCAGACGGGCTAAGTCACGCGGACCTGGCTGTGGCGGCTACAAACGCAGTTAAACGTGCAGTCCTCAACGGAAAAATCGGCAAAAGCGCCGGGGACTTCGAGGAGTGGACGGAATACCTATGTCACGAACTGGAAGAACGGAGGAAGTTTGGGAAGGGGGAGGGGAGTGTAGACAGGAAACTTGATGTTTAGATGGGGTGAGGATAAGAAGGCGTTTGTGGGATTGGCGAATTCGCCAGCAATGATGCGGTTAATTTGAGGCGTGTTTCGTGGGGATAGACAGATTGGAGAGACAAGATGAATGATAATTCTGATGATGCTATTAGCGAAACCCTTGAGCAACTCAAACAAGAAGGCATGATTAAGGACAGTCTTGCTAATGGTAGAGGTGCGTGGACTGTTGTATATGACAGTTGGCGTGATGAACAAGGTAGATTTTATGGAGGTAGATATGCTTGTTTTGCGCGGCCTGATCAGCGTGAAATGATAAGCAGTCATGATGTATGGGATTTCGGAAAAAGAGATGGGTTACCCTGTCTCAGAAAAAGCTATCAAAATGGTGAAGAAATAGTAACTTATCATCGAAATTATTTTGCTCCAGCATTTGAGCCCCTCATTATTACGCAAGAATTTCATGGGGATGATATGGATGTTTTATTGCTATCTGAAGAATTCCGTCTCTTGATGAATCTTTGGCAAGATCCACAATCTGGAAATTTTTATATGATTAGCGATGATGGCTCTAAAGAATTAGTAGTGCGGTTTATTAATAAGAGAGTGGAAATCCGCACTCCAATTCTGCGTCATTACCAGGCGGCACGGCAATTGGATCTCGTATTGTTCACTGATTCTGATGTGTGTACGCAGCGCCCTGTGCCAGAAGAATTACTGGATGATCTATGCTTTGAGAAGATAATAGATGATGATTTGGGACGTATATCCAGAATTGTTAAGGATATATCACATTTATCATATAGAATAAGAACTGATAGTTGTTCTTATTTGGTTGTGAAACATATTTTGCCACCGCCACCGCAAGAAAAGTGTGGGATTTGGCCTTTTGAGAAGAAAGAAGAATATCCAGAGTTTATCATTGGTGAAGATGAAGATGGTATTCCAATAAAATGCACTTGTAACCCTGATGAACTTGATGCATCGCATCGTTTTGTACCAGTCTTTTTTAAGAAAGATGTTCTACAACGCTATTATGATGATTCAGATTTGTATAGCGTTGACTCGTCGTATCTTCAATGTGCACAGAAGTGGGGAGTGGATATTGATAATAATAGTGTAAGTTTTGTTTCTGTATTCCTTGGGGATATTGGTCGTCGTATCCCATCAAGTCATTGGCAACACTGGTTAAGCCATAATATTTCCCCAATTTATACTATGAGCAGGCCAAACATGCTTCGTGCTTTCTATAATATACCAGTTGAAGATGATGGTCTAGAGTATCTATTTAAGCGTAAGTACTCTGAGCTTCAGAAGGTATGGGAGCAATCTTGGGGTTGGCGACTACACCGGGAGCCGGCCAAACAAGATGCCGGAGTGATAAAGCGTCTGCGAGTTCCGCTCAATGAAATAGAAGCAGAATTTAAGCAGCAGTTACTCAATCTTGCTTTAGTCTTGGTTGACCTTCTTAACGAGAAATCTATTGGCAAGGAATGCCCTGAAGCTAAAAATGAAAAAGGAGGAGGCATCTCTAAGTTGGAATGCTTCCTCAAACACTATTCATACCCCCACGTTGAACGGGATATTTCGGTATTGCGCACTGTTCAGTCGATGCGTTCCCGAATAGCTGCTCATGCCTCCGGGAGTAGCGGACAAAAATATCTTGATGAACAACTGAATGGTAAAACCACTCAGGAGTACTTTGTGTTCCTGCTGGAGAAAGTAGTGACCATGCTGGATAGTCTTATCGTATTTGCGGTTGATAAAGCAGAACAGTCTAAAACTTAAACCATGCAGAAGTGTGGTGGGTTCTGGTTTTAGGCCGAAGCCCACCCCGGATCAGGGTTTAGGTAGGGATTATCCTACTCACTAATCGTCAGCATCGAGGCGCCAGAAGTCGATGTTGATCTGTGGACTCCCATTAATGTGGCTAACAAGGTGACCGTTGAAGTGGAACAGTAAACGTTGGTGAGTTAGCGACGCTTCAGGCATGCCCATTCATCACAAAAACCTAGCGCTCTTTGAACCATATATTCCATTTGGCTACCACCCGCAGCTGTGTCAGCTGCGGGTAATTTTATTCGCGGCGGGGGCATTAATCCTTCTGGTTATATCCACTGTAGTATGGGAGGTAGAAAGGTGTTCTCGTAAAGAAAGATCAGAACATAAGGTGTGTAACAGACATGACTGACCATAACCACTATGGCGGTGACCCAGAATCCCTGCTATCCGTCAGCTATCCCAATGCGCAACTCAGCGACTTGGTACTCACAATAGAAAACCGTCGGCGACTCTGGAACGTCGTCATGGAACAACGCCAATGGGACAAAATCACCTTCCACGGCCTGCAACCAGTCCGCCGACTCCTGTTCACTGGCCCGCCCGGTACTGGGAAAACGTCGACAGCCCAAGCCTTGGCGGGTGAGCTTGGAGTCCCCCTCTACACGGTGCGACTCGACCTGCTCACCACCCATCCCAAGGATGAAGGTGAAGCGGAATTCCGGCAGGTGCTGGACACATTGATGCAAACCTATGGCGTGTTCGTCTTCGACGGGGTGGCCGAGTTCACTGAGGAAAATCGGTGGATTCTGGTCATGCTTCAGCAGTTCCTGATGCAGGACACGTCGAAAAGCGTCATCATTGTGGCAAGCAACCGCCCCCGGCTGCTTGACGGCGTGATTTTTGAGCAGTGCGACCGCATCGTGAACTTTGGGTTGCCCACAAGCGACGAGGCGCGGGCGATCATCGAAGGGCAGCTTGCCATGTTTGACCTGCGGAATATCTCGTGGGCGTCGGTGCTGACCGCGGCGGACGGGCTCAGCCACGCGGAAATTTCCACCGTGGCTGGTAGCGTCGCCGAGCACGTCATGCTGACCAATGCCCCTGTTTCCTGGGCGCGGCACCTGACCGCAGAATTGGGGCGAGCACGGCAATAACCTTGTAACCTGCGGAAAAGCTTCCGCAACAGTCGGCGTACCCGTGGCAGGGACGCTGTGACAAAGAAGCCTTGAGTGTGTTAGCGTGCCAAGTGTCGAACAATGTCGAGCATGCTTGAGCAAGAGGTGATGCTGCTTTGCCTGGTTAACGGGCTATAGGCTGGCAGGGCCTAGGCATACGATAAAACATTGCTGCCTTCACGGATCCCATCGGTGATAGCACTGGTGCATTCCAGGAGGGATTGGACGAACTCATCTGCTTTATTATCGGCCTGACCTGTGGTTTCAGCGGGAAACGTGAATGTGATACACAGGCGATGCAACGAGGCCGGGGAAATATCGGGCGTGATACCTGCAAAAACAGGATTCTGCGAAAACACCTGACGAACGAGCAAAATTGCCTCCGGTGTGGGGAGCGAATCGTCGAGATACACAAAGATCTTTAATTTGAAATCCATTGTCATTACCTGTGTAGCTTAAATAGCTGTGGTTATTACCAGCAATTATAGAACAGTTGATACCTGGGGTGGTTGGAGTGAAATGTTACAGTAGGAATTGGTGTGTTCCCCATGCGGGTTGAGTGTGGGGAACACCTTCCTTGTCGCTGCGCGGTAGGCCTGCGCGCGTGCGGGTGGACCGTGTAGCTGTTTCGGCGAGCGGACCGCCTAACGATGATGGAGGATTGTCATGGGTAAACACAATAAACACCCTGATCGATCACCCGGTCGTAATAATAATGATCTTGCAGCCAATCAGCCGTCCAAAGCAAAATTGGCATACAAGATCATCATCTTTGCGACCGCAACAGTGAAACTCATCACTGAGATACTTCACTGTATAGGGTCGTAGACCCGCAACCCTTACCAGGAAAGGGCAACCGACCTGGTAGGGGTTGTTTTATATTAGTAGCAAGGATACTATCCTTAGCTGCCGCCCCCACTATATCACGAAACCCGACCGATCCGCCCAGAGCATACCTTCCCAAACGCTACAGCCTCCCACTAAACCCTCGCGCTCCAGCAGCCCCATTAATATTCGTCATTGCTATTTATCCCTCCGGGAAAATACGATTTTGGTATGGACAAACCCCTGCTGCAAGGACTCATCACCGCCTACCTTTTCATGGAAAACGGGGACCTTGCCGGGGCCAAACGGGTCCTGACCACGCTGCCACCCGAATATTATGATGATCCACGCCAGCTGCTCATGCTCGCCCGGGTGGTGTGCCTGGAGGTGCAAGAACCGGAGGATTTCGCTGAGGCGATAACCATATTTCGGCAGGTAGCATGCGCTGGGTCGCGGGATGCCTCGATACTTGTCAACGTGGCGGCGCTGGCGCTCAAGATCGGATACCGGGACGAAAAACATGCGGTCTGCGAGCGGGTGGCCGACCATCGGTTGGCCCTGGAATCGGTTCGCCAGGCAATCGCCGTCAAGCCCAAGTTGTCGGTATCATATCTGATTGCCGCCCGGTTGATTATTAACCTGACCCTATATGAGTCGGGTGGTGCGGAATTGGAATCCCTGGAGGCGGAAGCCAAAGCGCACCTGGGCCAGGCGGAGACCGTGGGTGCGGACCCAGCATCGGTGGCGACACTGCGGGTGGCGTTGATGCTGGTCCTGGGTCAGCTGGATGCCGCCCGGGAATTCCTGACGGATACCCACCCGCAACCCCGGGCCGTGGCGGCGTTGCGGGACTACCTGGCGGAATTGGACCGGTCGTTCACCGATCGGGACCGTGTCGACATGGCGCACATGTGGGCGGAGCTGCGGGAATTTCTGGCGTCGTTTCCCCACTTTATGGCGCGCATGGGCCTGTCCGAAGACGATGATTCCGTCGACCTGCGGGGCTGCATGCTCATGCAGGCCGTCCTGGACCTACTCGATGACGACTATGGCGCATTCCCCATGCTGCTTCCCCCGGAGGGCCGGCAGCTGCTGCACAATTTTCATAAGCACACAATCATTGTGAAAAGTATGGCGATGGCGGCATGGCTCAGTCTGCCGCTGCTTTA
>ERZ1645004.153-NODE-153-length-15755-cov-2.514968_pt1 | contig 15755 bp, 10 predicted proteins | sample MGYA00579304_ERZ1645004 | MGnify/ENA primary metagenome ERZ1645004 (study PRJEB40715, sample SAMN01906944) | human oral metagenome | study: EMG produced TPA metagenomics assembly of PRJNA78025 data set (Human Oral Subgingival Plaque Microbiome).
GAGACAAAAAGGGCCGCCCCGAAGAGCGGGGAGCGGAGAACCCCCCCCCCCCAGCCAATCTGCGCTTTGTTGTTTCCGTGGCCAAGCAATACCAACATCAGGGACTTTCACTGACCGATCTCATCGACGAAGGAAACATCGGTCTGATCAAGGCTGCTAAGAAATTCGATGAAACTCGCGGGTTCAAGTTCATCTCATATGCAGTGTGGTGGATTCGACAAAGCATTCTGCAAGCCATCGCCGAGCAAAGTCGCATCGTGCGATTGCCGTTGAATCAAGTTGGCTCATTGAGCAAAATCAACCACGAAATCAATAAATTCGAACAGGAAAACCAGCGCCATCCCTCTGTATCCGAGCTTTCGGAAGCCACCCAATTGGACGAAGAGAAAATTGGGCAGAGCCTAATGGCCGACGGACATCACGTAAGTATCGATGCTCCTTTCCAAGACGGAGAGGAGAACTGTATGTTAGATGTAATGGCGTCGGGCGATGACAGCCGCACAGATAAACAAGTTGACCACGAAAGTATGGCTCTTGAACTGAACACAGTACTCAATAAAGTGCTCAAAGAACGTGAAATCACTATCATCAGAGAGTGCTTCGGTATCGGATGTCACGAAAAAGGATTGGAAGAAATAGGTGATCGGCTGGGGCTGACACGTGAACGCGTACGCCAGATTCGTGAAAAGAGTATAGCCAAACTGCGCGACAGCGGCAATGTTAAGATTCTGATGAAGTATCTCGGATAAGATTTTGACATCCACTTTCAATTATATCGCCCTGCCTTTTTGCAAAGGTGGGGATTTTTTATTACCTTTGTCGTCAAACAATTCTGATGAACATATTATGCAAACGCATATTCAGAATCACACTGATAGCCCTGATATGGACAACTGGTGTGGCTGCAAAGGTTCGCCCGGACACCTTGATGATTCGCCGTATTTACAACTATCCCCTAACAGTCGATACCACCGGACTGCACAATTCGTACACATATTCTTATCGACGGCATACAATCAATGTGGAGAAAAGAAACTTTACGCTTTTAGCTGTACCGTCGATGTATTTCATTGCACACGGCAATAATCGCAAATATATCAGTGAGGCGTATGACAAAATAACGTTCAGTGATCTGAGACAATTCAACACCCAACGGATAATTGCATTGACAACCATCCCTCATCATCATAAAACGATGCCTACACTGTTGAAGTATCTCACGCCACAAATCTATAATGAGACCATCATTGAGAATCATCTGCTCTCACCGTTCAATCGACAGAACCACGTATTTTATCGTTATAAAGTAACTTTCTTACTGAATGGAACGGCAAGAGTCTCCTTTAATCCCCGACAAGATAATACGCAGTTGATTTGCGGTACGGCGTTGGTCGATTATGCAACAGGCCGTGTTATTGAGATGACATTCAGCGGAGAATATGATATGATCAACTTTACGCTCCACTTGATAATGGGTAAAAAGGAACAGAAATCACTGCTTCCGGAAAAGTGTGAACTTGATTGTAAGTTTAAATTCATCGGTAATCTAACCCGAGCTAAATATCTTGCATATTACGGTTTGCCTAAAATTTTACCCGATTCCATCGTCGATTCAGACGATATTGCATTGATAAAACAGGTTCGTCCTGACACTCTGAGCAGCGAAGAACAAGCTATTTATGATCGAGATAACGAGATTGCAGCTCGCAAAAGCACAGAAACCGTAAAGAAAAAAAAGAAGAGCAAGCTTAAAACCATCCTCTGGGACATCATCGGAGACCATCTTGTCAATCGCATTAAGTCCAGTTTCGGCGATAAGAACCAGGGCTATATTCGTATCAATCCCATTGCAAACCCATTGTATATGGGTTACAGCCATCGGCGAGGATTTACTTATAAGTTCAACATTCGGGGCAGCTATAACTTCTCAGACAACTCAGAACTCTGGGCGAGAGTGAAAGCAGGCTATTCGTTTAAGCAGCATCAGTTTTATATGCGCGTGCCGATCATCTATTATTATAATAAACATCACAATGGATTTCTTCAAATAGAGTTTAACAACGGAGACCGAATTACCAATACATCTGTGTCTGATCATATCGAAGATAACGACACGACAAAAGATTATAAACCGCATCTCAATACCTTTAAAGATATGAGTCTGCGAGTAGTCAACAACTATGATATCTCCGATAAATTTGGGTTTCAAGTCGGTTTCATCCTCCATCGGCGCACGGCTTTAAACAAAGTAGCCTTTGAAAGAGCCGGACTGACCTACAATTATCGCTCTTTCGCCCCCGTAATAGAGCTTGAGTACCGCCCTCTCGGATGGAAAGGTCCAATCCTAACAATGGATTATGAACGAAGTATTCGCGGTGGACGGCGAGACAATACGGCCTATGAACGATGGGAAATAGACGGCCAATACATTCGGAATATGGGTAGATTACAGCGTCTTTCACTGCGTTTAGGTACAGGATTTTACACCTGGAAAGACCACAATTCATACTTTCTTGACTTCGCAAACTTCCGTGAGAACAACATTCCCGGCGGTTGGAATGACGAATGGAGCGGTGAGTTCGAACTCCTGAACAGCAAATGGTACAATGAGTCTGAATATTATGTGCGGGCCAATGTCACATACGAGAGTCCTTTGTTAATTACAAGTCGCCTACCGTGGGTAGGCCGTTTCATCGAGACTGAACGTATTTACGCCAGTGCACTGTCGGTCAAACGTCTTCATCCTTACTTCGAATTGGGATATGGATTCACCACACGCTTATTCTCAGTAGGACTCTTTGCCGCCAATAAAAATGGTAAATTCAGCGGCTTCGGATGTAAATTCGGATTGGAATTGTTCCGCCATTGGTAACTCATTCACCTCCTTTCATTCATCAAATCATCTTGAAATGCTCTCTTTACAACAGCAATTGACAGTCTATAAAGCAAGTGCCGGTAGCGGAAAAACCTTTACGTTAGCCACGGAATACATCAAATTGCTCATCGCTAATCCGCAATCTTATCGATCAATATTGGCTGTTACATTCACGAATAAGGCCACAGAAGAGATGAAAATGCGCATTTTGAGTCAACTATATGGCATTTGGAAGCAGCTACCCGACTCTCAAAGCTATATGGAAAAGATAACGAATGAGCTCAAAATTACTGATTCCATCGCCGCCAAAAGAGCCGGGACAGCTCTCAGTTATCTGATACACAATTATAGTTATTTCAGAGTTGAAACCATCGATACATTCTTTCAGAGTGTGCTTCGCAACTTAGCAAGAGAGCTGGATCTTACTGCTAACCTACGGCTTGAACTCAATGACGACCAAGTAGAACAGCAAGCCGTTGACGAACTGATTGAGAGTTTGGAGCCGAATAGCGAGATATTACGCTGGATTATGAGCTACATCCGCGACAATATAGAGGATGATAAGAGTTGGAATGTTATCGGAAAGATTAAGGATTTCGGTCGAAACATCTTCAAAGACGTCTACAAATCCAATAGCAAAAGTCTTAATACGGCGCTCAATCGCAAGGATTTCTTTACGGAATATACGGCAAAACTGCATAAGATCAAAAACGAATCAATGGAACATTTGCAGCAATATGTCGCAAGTTTCTTTGATGTTTTGGACGAGAATGGCTTGTCCATTGACGACTTTTCCTATGGAACAAGCGGTGTTTGCGGCTATTTTCAGAAGTTAAAAGATGGTATCTTAGACGACGACAAACTGCTTACCAAACGCGTTTTAGACGCGATGGAGGGTGCAGAAACGTGGGTAAAGAAACAAGAAAGACGGCCCGACAACCCCATTTTTGCACTTGTTCAAAGTACATTATGGCCGATGTTACAAGACATTGAACGTATTCGGCCACAGCAAGTTAAACTGTATAAGTCGGCCGTTCTCACGTTGCAACACCTCAACCAGTTACGACTTCTTAGCTGCATCGATACAAAAGTGCGTGAGATCAACAAAGATGCCAATCGCTTTTTACTTAATGACACACAGTCATTACTGAACGCTCTCATTGTGAATAATGATTCCCCGTTTATATTTGAGAAGATCGGAGCCCAACTCGAACATATAATGATCGACGAATTTCAAGACACTGGTACCGTGCAATGGTGTAATTTCAAAGTCCTTTTACTTGAATGTATGAGCCGACAAGGCACCGGAAATATGCTTGTCGGCGATGTCAAGCAGAGCATTTACAGGTGGAGATCGGGCGATTGGAGGCTTCTCAACAACATTGAAAATGAATTCGGCGACCGCAAAAATACCGTCAGCATTCGCCATCTTGATACTAATTATCGATCAAATCGGCATATTATAGAGTTCAACAACGCATTTTTCAAGGCGGCGGCATCCATTGAATACGCACAACAAAATGAAAATTACCCGACAGGAGCAGAAGAATTGAAGCGTGCCTATGCAGATATCGAGCAGCAAATACCGACGAATCGACCCGCCGAAGGTCTTGTTCACATCGAACTTTTACCCCAAGAAGACTATCAAAGTAAAATGATGGAACGGCTGAAAGACACTGTCCAAGAGCTAATTGACAGCGGAATTCCTCCCGAAAAGATGGCAATCCTCGTTCGATTCAATAAAACCATCCGACAAATAGCCGACTATTTCGCACAGGAAATGTCCGAAATAAAACTCATTTCAGATGAAGCCTTCCGCTTGGACACCTCTCTTGCTGTAAACATTATTATTGATGCGCTCCACGTTTTGACGCATCCGGAAGATCAGATAGCCACGGGAAATCTAATTAAAGCATATCAAAAGCATATCATTAATAGCAAATTGGAAGACAGCGAGTTATTAATACATAAGCGAACAGCCATTCATTATCTTCCGACAGTATATCTTTCGGAACGTGAAAGACTATTGGCAATGCCTCTGTTTGACCTCATCGAAAAACTCTACAACATTTTCCAGCTCAACCGATTGAATGAACAGAGTGCATATGTTTGCACCTTTTACGACCAAGTAAACGATTATCTTGCCAACAATACGGGCGACATCGATGCCTTTGTCACAGAATGGAACGAAAATATTCACCGTAAGACGATTCAGAGCAACGAAATAAATGGTATCCGACTGATCACGATTCACAAGAGTAAAGGTTTGGAGTTCGACAACGTGTTAATGCCATTCTGCGACTGGAAACTCGAAAAATACGGTTCGACAATCTGGTGTTCGCCCAACGAAGCGCCGTTCAACGAACTACCGATCGTACCGATTGACTTCTCATCTAAACAGATGAAAGGTACGATTTACGAACAAGACTACCGTCACGAACACTTGCAAAACAGTGTGGATAATCTCAATCTGCTTTACGTTGCATTCACTCGGGCCAGCAAAAACCTATTTGTCTTCGGCAAAAGAAATGCTAAAAACAGTCGGTCTTACATCATCGAACAGTGTCTCGACAACTTAAATTCAAGTTTAAATAGCACTATAAACACCGATTTTAGCGATGAAATGGGCGAAAATCTCACTTTCGACTATGGTCATTTATCCATAGACGACACGAGAAGAAAGGCAAAACAGACTGCCAACGTATTCAATCCGCCCATCACGGTCAGACCATTAAATATCGAAAACTACGAAAGCTGTGTGCAATTCAAGCAAAGTAACCAAAGTCGCGATTTCACCAAGCAAGACGAAAGCAATGAAAAAGCCTCGTCATATATTCAAATCGGCAGTGTGCTTCACAATCTCTTTTCCACTATTCACACTGCAGCCGACATCGAACCGGCCCTCAACCAATTAGAAAGCAACGGCATCTTATATAATGAAGACATTACCCAAGACCGACTGATCGATATGCTTCGCAAACGGCTTGACGACAAGCGCGTAGCCGATTGGTTCTCAGATAAATGGCAACTGTTCAATGAATGCACGATGCTATCCATCGACCCGGATACGAATGAGGTACGGGAGCACCGTCCCGACCGCGTAATGACTGACGGGAAAAAGATGATTGTCGTAGACTTTAAGTTCGGAAAGCCTCGCCCCGAGTATCAAAATCAAGTGCGAGGATATATGAATCTGCTCCGAACAATGGGGTATCCGAATGTCAAAGGATATCTATGGTTTGTATATAGCAATGTTATTGAAGAAGTGAAATGAAAACATTCTTAGAGTTTGTAGCCCAAGATCTTATCGAAAAATACGGTACAGATCTTTCCCGAATAGCTGTTGTCTTTCCGAATAAACGTGCTTCTCTGTTTTTGAACGAGCACTTGGCACGTATCGCCAACAAACCGATTTGGAGCCCATCATACATTACTATCAGTGAGTTATACCGTCAACACAGCTCGTTGATGATCGGAGATCCCATCAAACTCATTTGCGATCTCTACAAGACATTTATCCAATGCACAGGTTCGGACGAGTCTCTCGACCACTTCTATGGCTGGGGACAACTCTTACTCAACGACTTCGATGACATCGATAAGAATTTAGCCGATGCAGAAAAGATATTCGCCAACCTCCGTGACATCCACGAGTTTGACGATATTTCTTACCTATCAGATGAACAAAAAGAAATTCTCAAAAAGTTTTTCAGTAATTTCTCAGACAATCACAACAGCGAGTTGAAAAAACGATTTCTCAATTTATGGAGTCATTTCGACAATATTTACAATAGTTTCAACAAGCGATTAGAGGAACAAGGACTGACTTATGAAGGTGCACTTTACCGCAAAGTGGTTACCGATGAAACCATCAAATTTCGCTATGAAACATATATTTTTATTGGTTTCAACGCTCTTCAACGCGTAGATCAATCACTGTTCACCCGACTGAAAAAGGCCGGGAAAGCTAAGTTTTACTGGGATTTCGACAACTATTATATGTCAGACTCTGCACTGAATGAAGCCGGACATTTCGTCAGGCAATATCTTTCCACTTTCCCGAACGAACTGGACCGAACCGATAAAAATATCTACGCCAACCTACAAAAGCCTAAAAACATTACTTATATATCGGCAACTACCGAGAACATTCAAGCCCGATATATCAGCGACTGGTTGCGACAAAATGGCAGAATTACAGCTGATCGACGAACGGCCATCGTACTTTGCGATGAGAGTCTGCTACAAACTGTGATTCACTGTTTGCCCCCCGAGGTAACGAAAGTAAATATAACAATGGGATATCCATTGTCACAATCGCCCATTTCATCGCTCATCAGCCAGCTGATTGCTTTGCAAACAGCCGGCCATCCCGATAGATCCGACCGCTATCGACTGCATTATGTGAACGCCGTTTTACGTCATCCTTACGCCCGCTATATATCACCCAAATATGCAAAAGTGCTAAGTGAGTTGAACAGTCACAAGCGCTACTATCCCAATCGTAGTGAATTGGCCGTTGACGAAGGTCTCTCTACACTATTCGAAGAACTCGAAAGTTGCTCTGTTTCAGAGCAAAACTTGAGATTATCTCAATGGATACTTAATCTCTTAAAACGTATCGGACAAAATGCAAAAGATGAAGTCGACCCGCTATTTCAGGAGTCTCTCTTCCGAATGTACACACTGATGAATCGCCTTTCCGACCTAATTGAGGCAGGAGATCTTGTCGTCGACCTGATCACTTATCAGCGATTGATCAACCAACTCATCAAAAGCACAAGCATTCCGTTCCACGGCGAGCCCGCCGTCGGAATTCAAATAATGGGCGTTTTAGAAACTCGCAACCTCGATTTCGAACATATCTTAGTGCTCTCTTGCAATGAAGGAAATATGCCGAAGGGTGTAAATGACTCCTCATTCATCCCCTATTCCATCCGCAAAGCATTCGATCTAACCACGATCGATCATAAAGTGGCCATTTACGCTTATTATTTTCACAGCCTTTTGCAACGAGCTACGGACGTAACGCTGCTCTACAACAGTGCAACGGAAGATGGACACAGCGGTGAAATGAGCCGTTTTATGCTCCAACTGATGGTGGAAAGCGGACAAGATATCCACCGAGAAGCCTTGCAGGCAGGACAAATTCCGCTCGTTTTACAATCGAAAGTCATCGCAAAAGACGATAATGTGATGGCCATTTTACGTTCTTTCGACAAAATTTCTCCCACAGCCATCAACAGATATATCCGTTGTCAACTACTATTTTACTACAATATGATCGCGGGAATCAAGGAGCCTGATGACACCGAAAACGACGATCTGATCGACAATCGGATATTCGGCAACATCTTTCATCGGGCTTCCGAACTGATTTACAGCCGTTTTATGAACCGCAATTACAGTATACACACAGCAGATATCGACGCCATTCTCAAACACAGCGAACTGTTGGATAGTATCGTCGACCAGGCTTTCAGAGAAGAACTCTTCAAAGCAGACCGTCAAGGATTCCGCCCCGAATACAATGGTTTGCAGCTCATTAATCGCGAAGTCATCATCAGTTACCTGCACCAACTGCTTGAAATAGACCGTCGTCTCACGCCTTTCGCCATCAAAGCACTTGAACAAGAGGTATACACAACGGTTAAATTCGACAGCGGAAACGAACAATTATCCCTCAAAGTGGGCGGTTTCATCGACAGAATGGACTATATCGACCAGCAGCCCGATGGCGAACGAATCCGCGTTATAGACTATAAGACAGGTAATTTACCATCGAAAGCCACGACCACAATCGAAGAAATCTTCGAAGGAAAAGAATTACGCGCTAAACATACAGACTATTTTTTGCAAACGATTCTTTATTCATTGATTGTAAAAAAATCATCAGAATGGAATCCGGAAGGTCTCCCCGTAAGTCCCGCTCTCCTCTTTATCCAGCACGCCAAAGGCGAGAACTACGATCCGACACTGCTGCTCGGTAAAGAAAAAATCATCGATGCCGACCGTTATCGCAATGAATTTGAAGCGCAATTGCAAACATTGCTCGGCGAAATATATAATCAAGACGTTTCTTTTTCACCGACGGAAGATAAATCGAAATGCGAAACCTGTCCTTATAAACGACTGTGCCGAAGTTGATTCTGGCAAAAAAACAAAAGAACATAAAATGAAAGTAGGCCATCTGTTCATCATCTTCTAAACAGAGCATAACAATCTAATTATCAAGCACATACCAAACAATCTTCAATTAACCATCAATCGCAGTACGTTTAACGATTAAACGCACACCAATTAACCGTTAAACACACGATGATTAACGGCTTTTCGCAATACGAAATACAACACCTCTTTTTCCAGTCGCTATTTTCTGTTTTTCCACATACGATTTTCCGTCTTGGCAGTATACATAAAAAGCGATAAAAATAGGTCTTCTTTCGACCATTATCAGTTTTTCTTCGTATCTTTGCACATATTTTGTGACAAAGAAACCAATAATTAATTTATGAGTAAGCAAACAGAGAAAATCAAAGAACTTGTCGCCAAACGCGAGCAAGCTCGTCTCGGTGGTGGCGAGAAAGCCATCCAAAAACAACACGAACGGGGCAAATACACAGCTCGTGAACGTATTGATATGCTTGTCGACAAAGGAAGTTTTGAAGAATATGATATGTTTAAACTCCACCGTTGTCACAACTTCGGGATGGAGAAAAAGCAGTATCTCGGCGACGGAGTCGTGGCCGGCTCTGCTACGATCGACGGCCGGTTGGTCTATGTTTACGCCCAAGACTTTACGGTAAACGGCGGTTCTCTGTCGGAAACGATGTCTCAGAAGATCTGCAAAATTATGGATATGGCGATGACGATGGGGGCTCCTGTGATCTGTATGAACGATTCGGGCGGTGCCCGTATACAGGAAGGCATCTGCGCATTGGCCGGTTATGGCGAGATATTCGAGCGTAATATCCTGGCTTCGGGCGTTGTTCCACAGATCTCAGCGATACTCGGTCCGTGTGCAGGCGGTGCCGTTTACTCTCCTGCCCTCACCGACTTTACGCTGATGATGGAGAATACCAGCTATATGTTTCTTACCGGTCCAAAAGTCGTTAAAACAGTTACGGGCGAAGACATCGACTCGGAACATTTGGGAGGAGCATCTGTTCACTCCACGAAGAGCGGTGTAACACACTTCACGGCGAAAAGTGAAGAAGACGCAATGCAACAAATCAAGACATTGTTGAGCTATATTCCGTCGAACAATACAGAAGAGGCACTGCGCATCGAATGCAAAGACCCGATTGATCGGATGGAAGACAGCCTTAACGAACTGTTACCCGACGATCCGAACAAGGCTTATGATATGTACAAAGTGATTTCCGCAATCACGGATAACGGTGAGTTCTTCGAGGTTCAACCGAAATTTGCAAAGAATATCATCACCGGTTTTGCTCGTTTCAATGGTCAGAGCGTAGGTATTGTGGCTAATCAGCCAGCTAGTTATGCAGGCGTTCTCGATGTGAATGCGTCACGCAAAGGCGCCCGCTTCGTTCGTTTCTGCGACGCTTTCAATATCCCCATCGTCAGTTTAGTCGATGTTCCGGGCTTCCTTCCAGGTACAGGACAGGAGTATAACGCCGTAATTTTGCACGGTGCTCAGCTGCTCTACGCTTATGGCGAAGCCACAGTGCCCAAGATAACCATCAATATCCGCAAGAGTTATGGCGGTAGTCATATTGTGATGGGATGTAAACAGCTTCGCTCTGACCTTAATTTCGCTTGGCCGACAGCCGAAATTGCCGTGATGGGAGCATCCGGTGCTGTAGCCGTTCTCTGTGCGAAAGAGGCCAAACAGAAAAAAGATGCCGGCGAAGATGTAGCTACGTTCCTGGCCGAAAAGGAAGAGGAATACACCGAAATGTTTGCCAATCCTTATCAGGCAGCTCAATATGGCTATATCGACGATGTGATAGAACCGCGCAATACACGCTTCCGCATCTGTCGAGGTCTGGCACAACTGGCAACGAAACGACAGAATCTGCCAGCTAAAAAGCACGGATGCATGCCGATGTAATTCATAATTCACAACTCATAATGCATAATTCATAATTCGGAATACATATATTATGTTGAAGAAAGACAAGCATATTTATGCGGCAATAGCACTGGCTCTGCACGAGTTCAGGGGTAATAACGTGCACGACAAAGAGCCGGGCATCATTACGATAGCGCCCCGTGCGACAATGTGGAATGCCAAATTCATTTCAATGACAGCTAAACCCTAAGAGCAAATGAAGGAATATAAATATACAATTGATGGCAAAGAATACAAGGTTGCCATAGGTGACATCGAGGAAAATGTTGCTAATGTAATAGTAAATGGTGAGGAATTCAAGGTTGAAATGGAGCCGGAACCCGAACAGGAAAAGAAAAAAGTAGTTGTCCAAGCAACTGCCCAACCGGCTGCTTCGGAAGAGAATACAGCGTCGGCAGTACCTGTCAATACGGCTAATGCAGTGAAAGCACCGCTGCCAGGCGTAATTACTGAAATCAAAGTTGCCGTTGGCGATGAAGTGGCTGTGGGCGATACGGTCGTTGTTCTTGAAGCAATGAAGATGGCCAACAATATCGAAGCCGAGAAATCAGGTAAGGTTACGGCTGTTTGTGTGAAGCAGGGTGAGAGCGTGATGGAGGATACTCCGCTTGTGGTTATCGAATAATCTGTTTCTCAAAAATATATCAATAAAAATGCTGTGACAACAAATCACAGCATTTTTATTTTACATTCAACAAATGAGTAACCGTTATTCAGGCAATCGATTATTCTCGGGGAAAATAACAGTAGGTTTGAAAGTTTTGGCTTCTTCAAACTCCATTAAAACGTAAGAGATTATTATCACGGTGTCACCAACCTGCACCTTACGCGCAGCTGCACCGTTCAAACAAATACAACCACTGCCGCGCTCGCCCTTGATAATGTAAGTTTCTAAACGTTCACCATTATTATTATCCACGATCTGCACTTTCTCGCCGGCGATTAAATGGGCTGCGTCCATCAAATCCTCATCAATTGTGATACTGCCCATATAATTCAGATTCGCTTCCGTAACCTGAACGCAGTGTAACTTAGATTTCAATACTTCTATCATCATCGTTTAATGCTCTCCTATTTTCGGCTCTTTATACTTGATATGGTCGATAAGACGGATGGGAGTGGTACCGCAATAGACGGTAATGCAGCCCACTATGTTAGGCGAATCGTCCCAAGAGTCGATCTCTTGCAAAGTATCTCCGTCAACGATTGAGAAGTATTCCACCTCTAACCCATCAACGGAATTAATGTCACTCGTCACCTTTTCCAACGTCTCTTGCACCGAATGTGCCTTTGCATAATCGACACTCGCCAACATTGTTTGATATATCGTGGGAGCGATTACACGCTCACCAGGCGTGAGCAAAGCATTCCGACTACTCTTGGCAAGTCCGTCCGAATCTCTGATGATATCACATTCAACGATCTGAATGCCTAACCCAAGGAATCGAACTAATTGCTTGATGACTGCAATCTGCTGCCAATCCTTTTCTCCGAAATAAGCTCTTGTAGGACGAGTAATATAGAACAAGCGGCTGACAACCTGACAAACACCGTTGAAATGCCCCGGACGCTTGGCTCCTTCCATTACAGTGGTAACGGGTGGAAACTCAAAACGACGCGTGTCGGGCACCGGATACATCTCACTAACGGATGGAGCAAAGACATAATCAGCACCTACTTGCTCTAAAAGTCGACAGTCGACATCCAGTGTCCGTGGATATCTCTCTAAATCATTTAGATCATTAAACTGTGTGGGATTCAAGAAAACAGAAACTATAGTGATGTCATTCTCGGCGACACTCCGCCTTACTAATGATGCATGACCTTCGTGCAAGGCTCCCATTGTGGGCACAAGCCCAATCACCCTACCCTCTTTCCGAAATGCGAACAGTTCGTTTTGGAGGTCTACAATCTTGTTAAATACTTTCATTATACCTATTTCTTATTGCGTTGCAAAAATACTATCATTTTCCTTAAAGAAGAAAGAATAATTATAAAAATATCCCAATAAACACGCGCTTCGCCGTAAAATCTGCACAGATTCAGCCTTTTGTGAAGTTTTTTTATTACCTTTGCATTATCAAGAAAACAAATTAGAGTATGGCTAAGAAAATCCTATTCATCAACCAAGAGATAGCTCCGTATGTCCCGGAAACGGAATTATCCATTATGGGTCGCGAACTTCCACACAAGATTCAAGATGAAGGGCTTGAAATTCGGACGTTTATGCCTAAGTGGGGAAACATCAATGAGCGTCGCGGACAGCTGCACGAAGTTATCCGTTTGTCCGGAATGAATCTCATTATTAATGATACCGACCACCCATTGATCATCAAAGTAGCCTCCATACCATCGTCACATATTCAGATATATTTCATTGACAACGATGATTATTTCACCAAACGACAGATGATCGTAGATGAATCGGGCGTAGAATATTCCGATAACGGAGAACGTGCCATCTTCTTTGCGCGTGGCGTTTTAGAGACTGTCAAGAAACTTCGCTGGACTCCTGACGTCATTCAATGCCAAGGATGGATGGCTTCTGTCATACCTCTTTACATCAAAACAGCTTATAAAGACGAGCCGTCTTTTGCTAATACAAAAGTCATCACATCCTTGTTTCACGAGCAATTGAAGACAAATCCAGGTGACAATTTCAAGCATTGTGTCGAGTTCAGAGAGGCAAAAGCTGAACTATTGAAGCCTTATGCCGACAAATTTGACTTCTTTGAATTGGGTAAACTCGCTATAGACTACTCAGACGGAGTGGTTGAAGCCAGCCAAAAAGCAAATGGAGATTTACTCAAATATACCCAAGAGAAAGGACTTCCTATACTAAATTATCCCGGCGAAGATTTCGGCAAAGCTTATAAAGACTTTTATAATCAGATCTTTCCGGATAAAGATTAATCACCCGTCATTTATCTTTTCACAATGAAACTCCAATTATTAGGAAGCTTAGTTGTTGCTGCACTGGCTTTCAGTTCGTGCGATGACACGACGAATGACATCGGTTCCGGTCTCACGAACAATGTTGATAAGTTAGAGATCACTACTGATACATTTACTGTTTCCACGCGTTCCATCGTGGCAGACTCCGTTCTTGCCCGCAATAGTACAGCCTATTTAGGAAAAATTCGAGACCCAGAGACAGGTGCATATATCACCAACGACTGTATGATTCAGTTCCACGCATTAGAAGATTACACACAAAATTTCCCCATACGAGACAGCGTTGCCAGTAAGCTCAATGGTGAAATCATAGCCGACTCGTGCGATATCCGTCTATTTTATACGAAATTCTACGGAGATTCTTTGGCTGCAATGAAGCTCACGGCATACGAAATGGGTAAGCCGATGGAAGAAGGCGTGAAATATTACTCTAATTTCGACCCATTGAAAGAAGGTTATGTGCGCACCGACGGACTGCAAGCAGACCAAACCTATACATTGACAGATTTAAGCGTAAGCGAGAAAGAAAGACGGTCTAAGAATTATACACCGAGCATTCGCATCCGACTCGATAAGGAATACATCGACAAAGACGGAACAGTTTATAATAACTACGGAACTTATGTGATGCGCAATTACTATAAAAATCCGGCTAATTTCAAAAACTCTTATAGATTCATACACAACGTTGTACCTGGTTTCTTCCTGAAAAGTCAAAGTGGTTTAGGTTCGATGGCATACGTTACTAACAGCCAATTAAATATATATTTAAGGTATAAGACAAAAATCAAATCGTCGAAAGGTAAGGTAGACAGTCTCGTTACAGTACCGGGAGCCGCATCATTTGTCGGCACAGAGGAAGTATTGCAGAAGACCACAGTGACGAACGACCGCAATACGATTACGAAGTTAGCTGCAGACAATACATGCACATATCTGAAAACCCCGTCGGGAATATTCACTGAGATAACCATTCCGGTAGAAGAGATAATGGCAAAGCATCAGAATGACACCATCAATTCGGCTAAAATCGTGTTGACACGCATCAATAACACCGTGCAAAGCGATTATGCATTGAAAGCACCAGAAACTCTATTGATAATTCCCAAAGACAGTCTCTACTCATTCTTTGAAAACAATCGGATCGCAAACAACAAGAACTCATTCCTCGCGACCTATGACAAAGCAACGAGTTATAATTATAACACTTATACTTTCAACAATATTTCAGGTATGGTTTCGGCAATGTATAAGTCCGGGAAAAAGTCATCCAACTGGAATAAAGCTGTCATTATCCCTGTTTCTACAACCTATGTAACAAGCAAAGATGCATCAGGAAACGATATCAAGATATTGACCCGCGTTGTTCACGATATGTCGATGACAAGCACCAAGTTAGTAGGCGGAAGCCAAAATACCAATTCCCCTGTAACAATCAAGGTCATATATAGCAGGTTTAAATGATGGCAGACAACTTTTTAGAACGTCATCAGCTCGACTACGAGCGTCGGAAAGCAGAATGGCTACGTAAGAAAAAACATCTGCCTATATTGAAACACCGCTCTATTTCATCGCAAAGCGATTAATGACAATTGAAATATAATCACAAAATGCACTGACAAATCCCGTTCAGTGCATTTTATTTTATCAAACCTCTATCCCCCATTATCTATCAAAGAATAACCAATGATACTGTAAAAAGCCATTAAACGGTGGATAACTAATCATTAATTTACGCCGTTTAACGGTTAATTGCTGGCTGAAAAGCCATTAAACGGAGCGCAATTAATTGTCAATCAGAAGATAATTAATGGTTAGTCGGAAGAA
>ERZ1645004.159-NODE-159-length-15519-cov-5.126681_pt1 | contig 15519 bp, 13 predicted proteins | sample MGYA00579304_ERZ1645004 | MGnify/ENA primary metagenome ERZ1645004 (study PRJEB40715, sample SAMN01906944) | human oral metagenome | study: EMG produced TPA metagenomics assembly of PRJNA78025 data set (Human Oral Subgingival Plaque Microbiome).
CACGGTGGATCATTATCGTGGCGCGATTGTGCTGTTAGCGATTGGGCTAGGTTCCTTGCTAGCAGGCGCCGTGATTTTCACCAAACGAGACATCGTGGCGTAGAGAATAAAGGGCCTGTTGACGCTACCTAAAGCCTGTAGTCGTCATCCTCAAACGAAGATTACATTTCTCTGCGTCATATGCCTTCATTATGGCAAGCGATACGAAATAAATCTTCGGAGGAAAACAAACCGCATCCAGTAAAATTCCTTTAAAAAGTCCTGGTGGGAAGCTATAATGGTCGCACAGCTCACCTAGGGAGATTAAACACCATGCCACAAACAGCACGAGTACCAATCAATGAGAAAACCCTCCAATGGGCACGTGAGCAAAGCCGGATGGAACGCGATGAACTGGCAAAACATCTCCATGTTCAGCCTCATCGCATTGATGAGTTTGAGACGGGCAAGACACAACCAACTTTTCGACAACTCACTCGCATCGCTAAAAAACTGGATCACCCGTTGGGTTTCTTTCTTGCGCCACCACCAGAACATTCTGATCTGCCAGAAGCTGCTGATTTTCGGGGTGGAACCTATGATGATCTCCCCGCTGATTTAGCGCGGGAAATGCGGCGAGCAGAACGGTATCGGAAGACCATGTTGGAACTTAGTGGTCGGCCAGATCAACAATTATCTTTTACCCACATCACCTGGGATAATATCCCGGAACAGGCCAGTAATTTACGCCAACAACTTGGTCTTTCTGAATCCTTTGCCCCGAAGTATTCTCAACCTCAACAGGTTTTTACATTCTGGCGTAATTTGCTGGAGTCTTGGGGATTCCTCGTGTTCCAGACCACCAAGATTTCTCTATCTACGTTTCGGGGACTGTCCATTTACCACAAAGAATTACCTATTATCTTAGTCAATGGCGCCGATAGCCCGTATGGCAAGGTATTTACACTCTTTCATGAGCTTGCTCATGTGGCCAATCGAACCAGTGGTCTTTGTGCATTACAGGAAAATTCTCATGAAGAAATTATTGCTAATAGGTTTGCCGCAAATTTCCTAATGCCTGAGGCAAGCGTGCAGAAACTCACCGAATATATTGATGCCGCTAACCCGTATGAACAGGCAGAACAACTAGCAAAAGATCTCAAGGTCAGCCCACTGGCAGCTGGAGTACGGCTTCGAACCTTCAACATTATTAGTGATGCTGATTTAGCAAAAATACGTGGTCAAAGCGATAAGAATTGGAATCAGCAACGAAAATCACGCAAGCACAATGGTAGTCACGTTCCCCATTGGCGACTACGATACCGCGATCTCGGCACCACCTACATAGGAGTCGTCGCCCAGGCGTTAGAAGATCAGCGTGTCGATATGATGGATGCAACTTATCTTCTTCACGCAAAAATCCCCACAATAGAAAAAATGCTTGATGAGTATTACGGCACTGGGGGAACAGAATGAAACACACTCTAGACAGCAACATCCTTGTTAGGCTCATCCAACGTTATCCATATCAGGTAAAGACCATTGACTTTTTCACTTTCATCCGCCACCAAGGATGGAGCTTCTAGAATTCCCTCTATATTCGATAATCAAGTGAGTATCTAAATCGCACATCAGATGATCTTATATCTATTTCACTGGTACCCTAGGAAAGAACAACTGATCGACTATGGGTATGAGGTGGTTCCGTGACGCAGCTTCCGCCGTCGCAAAGCATCGACGATGACTACACGTTCCGGCTACTGGGGGTCCTCACCGCGGCCGGGCGCGAAACCGCCGAAGGGTGGAGCGAGATAGGATTGCTTATCAATTTCGACCCCAACACGTACGAACTGCGCACATTCAGCAACGTTGTGTGGCGCGGCCAGCACTATGATTCCTGGATTACCGATGCACTGCAAAACGAGCTGATAAACACGGCACTCGGTTGGCTTAAAGCGCTTTACGACGCCGGGTATCCGCTCTGGACCTCCATGTTTCTGGGAATAAATTCCGATAAGCATTTCTTATGGGAACCCAGCTATGAGGCAGATTTCGGCCCGTGGCGAGTTGATTTGGAGGGCGACAACTGGCCTGCAGTGGCGGCCGGGCTGCGGAAGATGGGAACAGATACGCAATGAGCCAAGAAGAACAACAAAAACAAAATGACGATGCGTGGACCGAAATCCGCGCCGCCATAAGCGCGCCAGAAGTGGAACTATTAGAGCTGCTCATAAAGGATGATAGTGGTGATCTTAATGAAGCAGTCGAATACCTGTTTGGCACAGCTGTGCATCAAGGAACGCTGTACGACATCACCTTACCTGTCCTGCGATTCTGCATTCGCATGCTTGACCAGTTCAGTCCTGAGGCAACGGAGTGGGTGGTGATATGGATCCAATTGGTTGGGAGCATTATCCGGGACTTTCCCGAAGATCCATACGCGATACAGTTGCACAAGGAGAACGCTTCCGTGGTGGAAGCCTTGCTTGCGCTCGACGCCAAGAAAGGTGGCGAATACTATACGCGGGCTTTAGGAGCATGGGCCTGGTATTTTGACGCAGAAGATGAGCTAGCCTACAGGGTTCGTGCCCGGCTCCGGGAATATCCAGTCGATGGTGGCACTGTTGCCGCGTTAGGGGCCTGGGGCGGAGACACCAGCGCCTACCTCACCAGCGATGACCTGGGCGTACGAACAGCCGCCGCTTTTCATGACCGCAGCAAGGCGGGGACAGCTGCGCTAATAGAAGTATTATCCGACCCGAAAACTGAAGACGTCTGGGAACAAATTATCGAACCAGATGGGCGGATTGATGATGTGGTGGAAGAACTAGTTGCCCGCGATCTGAGCGGGATTGCTGAGGCAGAGCGCACGCGTCTGGAATCTCTGCCTGTATTCTGCCTCTCCATCTACTACCAGCCGTGGAAACCTTTCCTGCAACTCATTAACATAGGAAATGGCAACGGGGTATTGAATACGGAAGCAACCGCACGATTCCTAGGCGCTGTGGTAGACGATGACAGTCTCTGGTACAACGACCCGTACACAACTGACGCGCTCAAAAAAGCCGGACTGCCTTCTAGCAGGGAGGAGTTGCGGAAATTAGTAAAGAGCATGAGGGAGTAGCCTGCCCAGGTTCTTCTCCCCCACATCCGCTACCCGCCCACGATGACGCGCCGCGTAAGCCCTCGCCGCCCGGCGCGGGTACCCACGGTCCAGGCGGATTTGTTGCGTATGAGCAGGTTGTCTAGTTCGTCGGCGCTGGCGTCGGGCAGGCGGGCGAGGAGATAATCTGCCACTTGGAGGCCGTCGGCCTGGTTGTGCAGGATGTACATTGCGGTGGCTATGTGTTGGCGGCCCATCCGGGAATTGTTGCCGGAGCCCATGCCCCACACGCGGTAGTCGTCGAGGGGGACGCTGAGTTCTCGACAGAGCGTTTCCATCAGGGTGTTGTTGAGGGCAATGGTGTAGCCGCGGTGACCTGCGGATTGCCGATGTTCGGTGAGGGCGGCTTGGATCCATTCCCAGAGGGCGGACGCCATTTGTTTGGGAACGCCTTCATATAGGGCTTTGCAGGTGACGTACTTTGTGGAGTTGGTTTCTAGCGGTCGCCAGATTTCGTCCATGAGTCACCCTGCCATCTTGTCGCTTCCGTACTTTGGCTTCACTCCCACCCTACCTGTTGCGAGTGGCGGATGAGTGCTTTTGTCGCCTGATGGTGTCGCGGCGTGGCGCGGGTGGGGCCTGTTAGGTTTAAAGCAGGAGTTGCATGGCTGCTTGTTCCTGCTTCGCCAAGGATTTCAGCAGTTCTGATGCTTGCTCAACGTAGGTTCGGTCACCGGTTGCGCCGACTTGTTCGAATAGCGCGATCACCTGGGACCAATCGTGCGCAATGTTTACGAAGGCGTTGTGGGCCGCCTTGATGTTCTCCGCCCCGGTGAGCTGGTGGGCTTCCTGCAAGAAATCCCGGTACATGTTGCGGAAGAGGGCCCCACCGGTGCCGGCACGCTCCATGAGCATGGCGGTGGTGGCAAACTCTTCCTGCACATTATTGGAGGTATCATACCAGCGCAGGATTTCCCGACTGGTTTTCTCGATACCCTTATAGCACAGGTTTTTAATGGGTGGGTTGAGGTAGGTCGCAGCATTCTTGCGGATCGCAGTGGTGACTGTCTCCGCAAGGGTTTCGCGGGTCATAGGCTGCGGGTGCTCGGGGTCGATCGCCAGGGTGAAGTACCGGTTTCGTGACGACATAGGCCCTTTCTCATTGCGGGCCAGGGCCAGGCTTTCCAGGGACGTTACGACGGTCGTGCCTTGCTGCTGCGTGTCCACCAGAAACGCCTGGTGGTCGTCGTATCCGCGAATGGCAACATAATGGCCGGCAAAGTGGGTGGGTTGCGAGAAATATTCCAGATGATAGCAGTCCAGCTTCAGGCCGACCACGTGGCCAGCGTCGAGAAGCTCTTTGACCATCCGCCACGCTTTGGCCTGCGAGGTTGTTTCCTTAACCGTGAGCAGTAGACCAAGGTTTGTGGCGATGTTTTCGGTGATAAGGTCTGGTTTTATGCGACCGCCAAGGAAGGGAAAGTCCATGGTTTTCATTTTCCATATGGTGTAGGCCAGCCCCTCCCCCAGGCCGAAGAGCATGGGTTCGCTCAGGTGTATGCCGAGCTGCCCCAGCAGGGTTCCCACGGTGGTGGTTTCGCAGTGTTGACCCACGAATGGTTGCGTGTCGATCATCACGATTCTTGCTTTCCTTCCGATTGCGCAATTTCGGCTAGTCCGCGCGCCACTAAACGTTGGCGTGCGACTACCGCCGACGTTAGCAAGCGGGGCGGACATGAAACGTGGCGGGGCACTGCGAGTTGCGAAGGTTGGGGGTGTCACCTGAAGGTTGCGGTAGACTGCGGTGTGGTCACCATGGAGCAGCGAAGGACGTAAGGAACATATACATTGCCGCAGAAAACTAATCGGGCAGCCACGAATGTTAAAGTGCACGGCCAACACTACACGCCCCCGAAACTTGCGGAGTTTCTTGCCAATCATGTTGTCGCCGCTGCAGATCTGGATAGGTCGGAGTTGACCATTATTGATCCTGCCTGCGGCGATGGGGAACTACTAGTTACAGTTGTACATTCGCTGAAAAATGCTGGCTACCTGGGCATTCTTAAGCTCATCGGTTACGACATTGATGCCGCTGCGGTCGAGCAGGCACGTGCTAGGCTGCACAACATCACCCGCAATGCACAGGTGATTCAGGGGGATTTTCTTTTGCACCAACGGGAGCTACCAACACATTCGGTGGATATTATCATCACGAATCCACCCTATGTTCGCACACAAAACTTAGGCCATGAGACGGCACAACTCTTGGCCGAAGAATTCCATCTCACTGGCCGGGTTGATCTCACGCATCCTTTTGTTGCTGCTAGTTCCCGGCTGCTTACGGCACATGGCACGTTGGGGTTATTGTGCTCGAACCGGTTCCTGACCACCCTGGCCGGCGAGAATATTCGCCGCACTTTCATGGCCGGTGACCTGCATATTACCGAACTCTACGATCTTGGCGACACAAAGCTATTCCAGGCCGCGGTGCTTCCTGCCATTGTTATTGCCACTCGCACCACTTTGCGACGCGAAACCCCACGGTTCGTCAGCGCCTATCACACCCCAACCAGCACTTCCACCGCTAATCTGGGGCTTTTCGACGCCCTGAACGCCCCCACTAGCAGCATTGCCGCCCACAACGGTAAACTTTACGACGTCCGGGTTGGTGCCCTCCACATGCCCGATGACACAAAAACACCGTGGCGAATTTCCGACCCTGCAGCAGATGAGTGGCTTGCCACGATTAATGCCGCAACCTGGCGATCCTTCGGCGATGTGGCAAAAATCCGGGTTGGTATCAAAACCACTGCGGACAATGTGTTTTTAGCCGACGACTGGGAGCACCGCGCACCTTTGGTGGAGGCGGACTTGTTGCACCCACTCATCACCCAGCACAACATCACCCCCTGGGCTATCTCACCGCATCTGACTATGCGGGTTTTATACCCTTATGACCTCACCTCGGAGAAGCGACGTGTTCTCAATATTGATGACTGGCCCGGCGCGAAATCATACCTGTTGCAGCATTATGACCAGTTGAGTGGTCGCGCCTATGTGGTCAAGAGTGGGCGTGAATGGTACGAAATTTGGGTGCCGCAACGACCAGCGTTGTGGGCGGCGCCGAAGATTGTGTTCCCTGATATTAGTGACACTCCCCGTTTCGCGTTGGACACGTCGGGGGCAATTGTGAATGGGAATTGTTATTGGATTTCCCTGGCGGATGTTGGTGATGAAGATATTGCGTATTTGATGCTTGCCGTGGCGAATTCTTCGCTGGGGGTACGGTATTACGATGAGGTGTGTGGGAATCGACTGTATTCGGGGAAGCGCCGGTGGATCACCCAATACATTAACCGGCTGCCTCTGCCCTACCCCGACATGGATGCGTCACGTGAGCTGATCGCCTTGGCGAAGCAGCTCGTGGCAGGGAGGGATGCTACAGGGAACAGGGATGATGCTGTTGAGCGGTTGAATGAGCTTGTTGAGAGGGCGTTTACGGAATCTTCAAAACAAAATGAACTGAATGGTGAGGATACGACTGCTCCACTGATGCTTTTCTAGCCAGAGAACCAAGAAGTAGGCAGACGTAACTGCAATTTTTTATTTGTAGTAAGTCCACCAAATTGACGATATTCTTGAAAGAAATCAGCACCTGTGACAACAACTACGTGAGTGATCGTAAAACTACTATTACGTCGATCTGCGTAAAAAATTACGTATCGTACATCCCGACCCGAAAACATTCCGTTCGCCGATGCGAGTGGTGTATTGGAATTTGGCAGTTCTAAACCTAAATCAACTGTTCGAGCAAGTTGTAGCTTAACTTCAACGAGCTGAGACAAAATATCGGGAAATTGCCCATTATCCGCAAATCCGACCATGCCCAATTGTTTGCATACTTCTTGGTGAATCACTGCTCCACGATTTCGTTCTTGAACAACTCCTGGATCTTCAAAATCACGCCCAACGATTGGAAGCACCCGACGATAAACTTCCTCAATGGTTAATACCTTGCCAACCTCTGGTTGATTAGTAGGCAACCCTAATACTGCCTCATCAGATGGCTTAAGTGTTTCAGTGAAATACGCTGTGTCTGAAGTCGATACAAGCAAAGAATCGTAGTTTTCACTGCGTCGTGATGCTTGATATTTCGAGGTAAGAGTACCCGTATAGTCATAGTGCGCAAGGTCTGCGCCAGTAATTACTCGCACATTGGTGATACTTTTATCATCAAGAATGAGAATGACGTATCGTCTTGCCGTATCAATTTCTTCATTCCAAATCTGTAGATTAGTTGATTGCTGTGCATAAACATCAATCAATGGATGTGGCAATCGTGGGCTTACCCGTTTAAAAGATCGTGGCGCTTGGTATCCCAGGGCTTCACAAACAAGTGTTTTAGCAATACGCGATCGTGTTCTTACTGCGAGACCTGCTAAATCAGTACGTCCTATAAGCTGCTTTTTCAGCAGAGCTTCCAGCTGCACTACCGTAAAGAAATCATCAGATTCAACATTGGTTGGCAAGTCATAGACACTAACCCCTCTTTGTTGAATAATGGCTCGGACCTTTTGTGCCTCTCGCAATAAATTATCTTGCTCCATCTGGGCTCCAATATTTCTGGTTGCAGTTGTCAACAAACAGAATAACGCTTCTGTAGCGTTTGAATTGAATGGCAAACCCTATTGACGCAAGGTTTTGTAAGTCAAAGGTGAGGTATATCAGGCTTATGGTACACCTCAATAAAACTTCAACACCTCAGGATCTGACTCCAATACCTACGAATCTATTTGTTCAGCATACGCGATCAGACTGGCAACAAGCATCATCACCTGGATGCAATTTTCCTTATTATATTGGTCCACTGAAACAGCATGAACACTCGCATGACGCGAATAACGATCATTAGGAATAGGGTCTCCTCTATCCACCCAAAATTGCTCATGCGCATGCCAGATCGGTAGCCACACGAGCGCATCTCGGATCTCCATAGCTTTTATTTCATCTGGAACACTAGCACTCCGTTGGTGTCCAATGATTTTTATGCGATTTTCTCGATTCGGATAAAAATAAGAGATTAATGTGTCTAAAATGACTGTAAATAAAGCTTGCGCAGCATAATAATAACCAGCACATATAGCAGCAATAGCATCTTCAATGGAATCACGTAGATCATTGATTACCGTATTCTTTGCTTGTTCGAGTATTGCAGTACAATCTACAACAAGAGACTGACAGAATTCACCTAATATCTGCCGTCTTCCTTGACGATCTTTTGCTTCTAGTAATTTCATCACAATATCACGATCCCGCGGTATAGCATAAAGAGGGATCCCCTCTTGCTCTACAAATTCACGGAAGTCACTAGTTTTAATTTTGTCTGTGCATCCTTGTAAATTGGATGGTAGTTGAGTGATATTGGAGCCATCAAACTCCTCGAGAAGCTGATGAAGAGCCTCCTGTAGATTCTTTACAGCTGCCCCACAAACATTTTCAATAAATACTTTTCTGAATGACTCGAAATCAAAAACTTGAGTTTGCGATAGAAATGAGTCAAATACTGCTCTTGACCCCAAAAAAGGAGGAGTGCTTAAAATAAGCTTTTCCGGAAACTGGCCATTAGCCTTAGCTTTCAACAATACTTCACTATATGGCTTACCAAGCACTTCCGTATATTTATTGATATCGAACATCTGCACTCGGGTTACCTCAAAAATTGAATCAGCTAGCTCTTTAGCTGGCATAGGTAACTGGCTAATAGTCTTATTTGATAATAATTCACTATATGGCTTACCGAGCACTTCCGTATACATCTGCACTCGGGTTACCTCAAAAATTGAATCAGCTAGCTCTTTAGCTGGCATTCGATAAAACTCTGACATATTTTGCGAAAATGAAGACCAGGAATTTGTCATGCTAAATTACCTCCAAAATTTAGTGAAATGATTTGTTGAGTAACTTTTGACATTCTATGCATCATCCAGAAACAATCATATAGAAGTTTATTCAGTCACTGAGGAAATACAGCCATACCTAACAGATGGAAAATCAGGAAGCACATGCCATCTAGCTTGGTCCTCCTTACGCACAGAGACTGGTCATAAACTAATAGAAAACAAGCCCTCCTACTTGAGCTTCCTTTCAAACCTTGTCAGCGTTGACCTTACTCCAACGCTGGTAGGCAATTGTTGCGGCTAGCACCAGGATGCCACCTACCCAGAAATGCGGCATCCACAGGAATATCCGCCACCAGCCGTAACGCGAGAGTGATTCCCCTGCCAAAAGCTTCATGATTCCCGGCACGGAACCGACCAGTCCATAGGCCATGAGCAGGACCCCCAAGACCCAGCCGAAGGCCAGCCGCAGCCAGCGGGGCACCCTAATGGTGTCCGGGTATAGGAGGGCACACCCGAAGGCGACAAAACCCAGCTTCACCAGCCCAGAGACGAATACGACGACAACGAACCAGGTGGGTCGTTCCTGGGCCAGCCGCAGCCCATTTCCTTGAAGGACAGTGTCGACCAACCATGGGGAGCCCAACGCCCAGGACAGGCTGATGCTGCCGAAGAAGCCCCACCATAGCATCATGGCGATGGTTAATGCCCGCGGCCACCCTGGCATTTCGACCCCTCTCTTTATCAAAACGGTTTACTTCTTCTTCCCCCCAGACGCACGCCCTGATTTGAATTCGACCACGTCCCCGTCGGCCATCACATATTCTTTACCTTCCTGCCGTACTTTGCCTGCGGCGCGGGCGGCGGCCATGGAGCCGGCGGCGTCGAGGTCGTCGAAGGACACGATTTCGGCTTTGATGAAGGCCTGTTCGAAATCGGTGTGGATCACGCCGGCAGCCTTGGGTGCGGTGTCGCCCTGGTGGATGGTCCAGGCGCGGGCCTCCTTGGGACCGGCGGTGAGGTAGGTTTGCAGGCCCAGGGTGTTAAAACCCGCCTTGGCGAGCGAATGGAGGCCTGGCTCAGTTTGGCCGATGGATTCGAGGAGTTCCTGCGCTTCGTCGTCGTCAAGCTCTAGTAATTCGGCCTCGGTTTTGGCATCGAGGAACACGCAGTCGGCGGGGGCCACCAGATCGCGGAGCTCTTGTTTTTTGGCTTCGTCGGTCAGGACTGCTTCATCGGAGTTGAACACATACAGGAACGGCTTGGCGGTCATGAGGTGCAGGTCGCGGACGAGCGCCAGGTCAATTTCGCCGGAGCGGGCGGCGCTATAGAGGGTGCGGCCGTCCTCCAGGATGGTTTGCGCGGTTTTGGTTGCGGCCACGGTGTCGGCAAGCTCTTTGTTTTTCCGGGCTTCCTTCTCCAGTCGCGGCAGGGCTTTTTCGATGGTTTGCAGGTCGGCGAGAATCAGTTCGGTATTGATGGTGTCAATGTCGCTGGTGGGGTTGACTTTGCCGTCCACGTGGATGACGTTTTCGTCGGCGAAGGCCCGAACCACCTGGCAGATGGCGTCGGCTTCCCGAATGTTGGCGAGGAAGGCATTACCGCGGCCCTCGCCATGGGAGGCGCCCTTGACGATGCCGGCAATGTCGACAAAGGACACGGTGGCGGGCAGGATGCGTTCGGAGGAGAAAATTTCGGCGAGCCGCGCAAGGCGGGCGTCAGGCAGTTCGACCAGCCCAATATTGGGGTCGATGGTGGCAAAGGGATAGTTGGCGGCCAAGACATCGCTACGGGTCAGGGCGTTAAAGAGAGTTGATTTGCCAACGTTGGGCAGTCCGACGATTCCTAGGGTTAAGCTCACGGGCACAAATTTTATCACGCTTATTGGCGCCCACCCACGGCGACGGCCGTCGACAAGCGATGCACCCATTTGGAGCTAACCACCTATTGCCACAGATTCACTAACAGGGGTAGTTTAGGGGCAAAGCTATTCTCATAAAGTGGGACGGGGTTTCCATTTTTTGGGACAGAGTGACTAGAATCAGCACGATATCCCGCAAGGGAGTCCTGGCACAAAATTACTGGAAAGGGTGTCTCATGACACAAGAAGCTGCTCCCACCCAACGGAGAGAGGTCTTTTCGACCCGTTGGGTATTTGTGCTTGCCGCTATCGGTTCCGCAGTGGGGTTAGGCAATATTTGGCGCTTCCCCTACGTGGCCTTTGAAAACGGCGGTGGCGCATTCCTCATTCCTTATCTCATTGCTCTGCTCCCCGCCGGCATTCCCCTGCTCTTTCTCGACTATGCGATGGGGCACCGGTATCGCGGGTCTGCGCCGCTCATCTTCCGACGGTTTAAGAAATGGTCGGAACCCGCTGGCTGGATCCAGGTGGGAATCTGCTTCTTCATCACCATTTACTACGCAGCAATCATTGCCTGGGCAGCCCTCTACACCATCAAATCCATCACCCTAGCCTGGGGTGACCAGCCGGAACAATATTTCCAGAAAGAATTCCTCCACCAGGACGCCACCCATGTGCTGTCCACCGAATTCGTGTGGCCCATCTTTATCGCCCTTGCTGTCGTGTGGATCGCCTCTATCATCGTGCTTGCCATGGGTGTGGATTCGGGCATCGGGAAGGCATCGAAGATCTTTATGCCCATCCTGACCGTGCTCTTCGTCATTGTGGTGATTCGTGCCCTGTTCCTGGAGGGCTCCGCCGACGGCTTGAACGCCTTCTTCACGCCCAACTGGTCGGCACTTTCCAACCCATCGGTGTGGGTCGCCGCATACGGGCAGATTTTCTACTCGCTGTCGGTGAGTTTCGGCATCATGATGACCTACGCCTCCTATCTCAAGCCACGTACCAACCTGACCGGTACCGGCATGGTGACCGCGTTCGCTAACTCCTCGTTCGAAGTGTTGGCAGGCATCGGCGTGTTCTCGGCACTGGGGTTCATGGCAGCCCAAAGCGGCACCACCGTGAAAGATGCGGCCTCCAGCGGCATCGGCCTGGCGTTTATCGCCTTCCCCACCATCATTAATGAGATGCCGGGCGGCGCCATTTTCGGCGTGCTGTTCTTCGGCTCGCTCACCATCGCCGGCTTCACCTCGTTGTTCTCCCTGTTCGAGGTCGTGGTGTCAGCCGTGCGCGACAAGCTGAACCTGCCGCGGAAGCAAACCGCCATCACCATGGGTGTCATCATGGCGGTCTTGTCGCTGGCACTCTTCGCCAATACCGGTGGCATCGTCAACCTCGATATCATGGACAAGTTCACCAATAACGTTGGCATCGTGTCCATCGCCCTCATCCTGATCGTGATCCTGGACTGGGTGCTGCGCCGCATCGACGAATTCTCCACCCACCTCAACATGGTGTCGTCCTTCCGGGTGGGCACCATGTGGCGGATTTGCGTGGTCAATATCACCACCCTGGTGCTGGGCTTCACCCTGTTCCAAGAACTATTCGGCCTGCTCAAGGAGCCATACGGTGGCTACACCACCACCCAGGTGGGCATCTATGGTTGGGGCGTGCTCGTCATTATCCTGGTGGCAGCGGCCATCCTCACCACAATGAAATGGCCCGAGGGTGTGCCGCTTGACGGCCCGCCCGGCTCGGACTTCGGCGTCGACCCCGAGGTGGAACGGGTACCGAAGATCCCGCAGCAATACAAGCACGACGAACGGCCCCGGATCGCCGGCTTCGCTATCGAACAATACACAGACGAGGAGTTGCACTCATGACCGGCATCGCAATCACCATGATGATTATGTTCATGATCGTCATTTGGGGTGGGCTGGCAGCCACGCTGGTGCATTTACAACGCCACCCCGACGAACAATCCGGCCACTTTGGCACGCACCCGCTCACCACGGATGAGGTGCTCATCGCCCAGGAAATCCGCGACGACGTGTAACGCGCAGCCCAACCAGGCGCCCGGGTGGCCCCACCACCCGGTTATGACCGCCACAATCAATGCCCATGCGATGGACCTGGGCACCGTGGGGCGTCGATAAGCGACCGGCCACCGCGGACCCCGGCGATGATATGAATAAGCGACACCGAAATAAATGTGGCATAAATCAATGTAATTAATAATAGATCGCCAAAATGCTCCATATTTGCAGCCCCAATTGGTACCCCCAATCCAAAAACCATCGCACCAACCAGCACAATCCCATATAGCGGAATTGAATAGTGCCCCATCTAGTCACTGCCGTTAACAATCCAATGGCCAATTACTCCTTTCGTGGGGGTTAAATTTACGCAATATTGCCCCCACCAGCATGGCTGCAAACTTGTTACACACCCGAGGTTGACCCCATTCGGTGAATTTTTTGCCACAATGTAGTGATGTGAGTGAGTACCAGTCGACGACCCCGGAAACCATACCGGAAATGCCCGAGCAGTTAGATGCCGCGCAATTCTTTGAACAATTACAACCGGAGGATCCCGTCGCCCACATCGACCGTGCCGAAATCATCGGCAACGGCATTAAACACCTTGCCTCATGGTGCCTACGCCTGCTGATTATCGCCGCCGCCGCTTTCGTCATCTGGCACATCCTCAGCCAAGTGTGGCGCGGAGGCCTGCCCATCGTCCTGGCCATCATTGTGTGCACCGTGCTGTGGCCGCCGGTGGCCTGGCTCCGCAAACACGGTATCCCCGCCGGTCTGGCCGCCATGATCGCCATCCTGGGTTCCTTTGGCGGTTTCGGCTTTCTCATCTGGCTGATCGCCCCCTCGGTAGTCAACCAGTCACAAACCCTCTATTTCCAGGCTTTCGAAGGGGTGCAGCGCCTGCAACTCTGGCTTCAGGGGCCACCCATGAACCTCGACCCCAGTGACCTAGACGACCGCATCGACACCGCTGCCCAATGGCTGCAATCCAAAGCGGGCTCTATCGCATCGGAAGTATTTTCCGGCCTCGGCATTGCCAGCTCGGTCATGGTCACCATGCTCGTAGTGCTGGTGCTCACGTTTTTCTTCCTCAAGGACGGCGATAAATTCCTGCCCTGGCTGCGCGGCATGGTGGGGCAACGCGCGGGTTGGCACCTCACCGAACTGCTGACCCGCGGCTGGATCACCCTCAGCGGTTTTATCCGGGCCCAGGCGCTCGTGTCGCTGGTGGACGCCGTCTTCATCGGATCGGGCCTTATCATCCTCGGCGTGCCCTTAGCACTAGCGCTGGCGGTCCTCACGTTTATCACCGGGTTCATTCCCATCGTGGGGGCGTTCATCGCCGGCGCCCTATCGGTAACGGTGGCCCTGGTCTCCCTGGGCGTGACCGAGGCCGTCATCACGCTCATCATTGTGCTCCTGGTGCAGCAGCTCGAAGGCAATATTCTCTCGCCACTGCTGCAATCCAAAGCCGTCAACCTGCACCCGGTGGTGGTGCTGATCTCCGTGACGGTTGGCGGCTCGCTCTTTAATATTGCTGGCGCATTCCTGGCCGTACCGTTTGCCGCCATGGCCGCCGTGCTCTTCCGTTACCTCCACGACATGACCGCCCTGCGTGCCGGCGAAAAAACCGCCGCCCAAATTCGCTTTGCGACGACCGCAGGTTCGCTCAGTGGCATGCAAAACGAGGCCGTAGCAAAACGCCTCCTGGCGGCCCGGCAGGCCTATATCCGCAACGACGAGGCCGCCAAGCAAGCGGAAGCGGAGGCACAGGCCGCCGAAGACACCGCCAATAATTCATTGGAAAAACCGACCACTGTATCCAAAGTACAGCATATTGGGGGGTTAGCATTCTCCACAATAACCCGCATAGGCAAAGCCGGCATAGCAGCAGTCAAAGCGTTCTACCGGACCTAAAATATGGTAACTACCAGGTGAATCTTACCTAGTTTCCCGACAGATCTGATACCTACCACATGGTTAAAGAGAATCGGGAAAACCCCAGTTAAGTCCTAGTTGTCTATTAAGTCAAAGCAAAGATTATGCTGAAAATCCGGTGTGGCTCGTGGTGCGCCGAATCCCGCTTTTCATGATAAATCGGTAACATGAATATTCGTGTCTAATGTCTCCGAGAAAAACCGCAGCCGCTCATCTGGCGCGAAGTTTTTTGGCATCCCATTATGGATGTCACTCGCGGTGCTCTGCGGCGGGTTATTGGTGGGGTCGCTCATCAGCCTGGCCAGCGGCAAACTCGGATTGCCATTCGTCCTTTGTTTTATTATTGGTGTTGTTTTTTCCGTCCTGCTCACCGAACCACGATCCCTGTTTCTTTCGGTTGTGAGCATACCCATTTTCTTCTCGATCGCGGCCGGCGCCACCGGCTGGTTCCTCAACCAGCAGATCAGTAGGCCCAACGGATCCGGGGGCATATCAAAAACCCAGATCCTCTCGGCCATCTATCCCCTGCTGCAACAGTTCCCAGTGATGGCCATAGCCACCATTGGCGCCGGCATCATCGCGTATCTCCGATGGCACCTCGTCACCCGCTATGTGCAGCAATCAGAGAAGAAAGCAGCCGAGGACCGCCGGCGAGATACCGAGACTCAGAAGCGCGCCATGAAGCAGGCGAATCGGGTGCGG